>Ga0208134_1000823_pt1 | contig 19483 bp, 18 predicted proteins | sample VirMetDEL_Mar_31_FD_184515 | JGI IMG/M metagenome (GOLD analysis project Ga0208134, IMG submission 184515) | Aqueous microbial communities from the Delaware River and Bay under freshwater to marine salinity gradient to study organic matter... | ecosystem: Environmental > Aquatic > Marine >... | reverse complement strand
TCTGATACAGCATCGTCAATTGATGCGATTTTGGATATACTTGAGATAGACACATCAACGTAGGAGCTATAGATGCCATATTTAGGTAACGAACCAGCCGTAGCATACACAAGCACCACGAAAGATAGCTTTAGTGGTGATGGCTCTACAACAGATTTCACAATGTCAAAGTCTGCAAACGTCAATGCGGTTCGCGTAGTTGTAGAGAATGTTGTTCAAAACCCGACTGTAGCTTACACATGTAGTGGCACCACTTTGTCTTTTACTTCGGCACCGCCTACAGGAACGAGCAACATCTACGTTGTGCATCTAGGTCCACCAGCCGCGACTGTTGCACCGCCTACGACTATTAATAATGCGACTACGTTTACTGCTGATTTGACTGTTGATACAAACACTCTTTATGTAGATTCTACAAATAATCGTGTTGGGCTTGGCACGAGTTCGCCTAATGCGCCAACTGCAATCGTTGCAAATTCAAGTACATATGAAGGCTTAGAGTTAATTACACCAACTGGCGATGGCTCTGGCGAGTTTCATATTGGTGTCCATCAAAATGGGTCAACAAGTGGACGCTCTATTGTGTTTAAACGTGGCGGTTCAGACGGTATGGATACTGAAAGTATGCGTATCGACAGTAGCGGTAAAGTTGGAATTGGAACTACAGACCCTCTACGTCAATTAAGTATAGCAAATAGTGCTAGCGCAGAGATGAGTTTTATAAGCGGCGCTTCTTCTAATTCGTCTATATTATTTGGTAGTGGTTTAACTGGTGTAGATGTTTATCGTGGATACATTCAGTATGAGCATTCTAATGACGCAATGACGTTTGCTACAGTCGCAGCAGAACGAATGCGTATCGACAGCAGTGGTAATTTGGCTGTTGCTAAGTCTGCTGTTGATACCGACACTGTTGGTGTTGAACTTAGGTCAAATGGTTTATTAGCTTCCACAAGGAATAACAGTCAATGTTTATTTCTAAATAGACTTTCAAGTGATGGAACTGTTGTATCTTTTGCTCAAACAGGCAGTACTAAAGGTACTATATCTATAAGTGGCTCATCAACAGCTTATAACACTTCATCAGATTACCGACTTAAAGAAAATGTAACAGATGTTACTGACGGCATTACAAGAGTAAAACAGCTATCACCCAAACGATTTAATTTCATTGTAGATGCAGACACTACAGTAGATGGCTTCTTAGCGCATGAGGCTGCAACGGTTGTACCAGAAGCTGTTCACGGTACAAAGGACGAAGTAGAAATTTGGGCAGATGGGGATGAATTGCCAGATGGTGTTTCTGTTGGTGACAACAAACTAGATGACGATGGTAAAACAATTCCAGTAATGCAAGGCATTGACCAAGCTAAACTAGTGCCATTGCTAACGGCTGCACTGCAAGAAGCAATCACAAAGATAGAAGCATTAGAAACCAAAGTAGCGGCATTGGAGGCAGGATAATGAGCAAGGCACGAGAACTAGCTGAACTAGGTGCGGTTTACGATAGCGGTGCCTTGTCGAACCGTAATCTTATAATCAATGGGGCGATGCAAGTCGCTCAACGTGGAACTGATGCTAAGACAGGCAATGCTACAGACCTCTATGGAACTGATCGTTTTAGAGCTATTGAAAACAACTCAGGGTCTATGAGTTCACAACAAGTGGCTGACGGTCCAGTTGGTTTTTACTATTCTAATAAACTAACAATAACAGGAACTGATTCTTCTTTAGCTAGTACTGAGTTTGGTAGGCAATTAACTTCGATAGAGGGTCAAAACATGGCTCATCTAAATTGGGGAACAGCTAATGCACAAACTGTTACTTTATCTTTTTATGTTAAATGTAGTGTGACAGGTACATTTTACATAAGTTTATTTAACAATGCGGCTGATCGTAGTTTTGTTGCAGGATATACAATAGATGCTGCCAATACTTGGGAGCGTAAAAGTATAAAAATAGCAGGACCAACTGATGGAACTTGGTTAGCTACTAATGGTGCAGGAGTGTATGTAACTTGGTCAATAGGAGCAGGATCAACTTATCAAACTTCTACTTTAAATAGTTGGGCTTCTGCTTTTGATATGTCAGGATCAGATCAAGTTAATCTTTTTGCAACTAATGCTGCTACATGGCAACTGACAGGCGTTCAAATGGAACTAGGCACAGAAGCCACGCCCTTTGAGCATCGGTCATTTGGTGAGGAGTTGCAGAGGTGTAAAAGATATTTTGAAGTCTATGCTCCTATTACAAGCCAAAATGGAAGTATTGGATTAGTAAGACCTAGAACAACTGTAAATGGTTACAGTTCAACACTTAATTATTATGAAAAAAGGGCTAGTCCAACTGCTACTCTTGATTTTGATAGGCTTCATAAACCGGGGGTTGCTTTTGATACGATTAGTAGTTCGAGTGTTGATGTTAACAGTGGTGAAACGAGTAGTTGCACTGTTAATTGTAACCCAGATAATGATAGCACTATTTCTACATATGCTTATCTTGGAAAAAACTCTGGACAAGGTAAATTAACCTTAGATGCAGAATTATAGGTAGTAATTATGAATATAGAATCAGCAAAATATATTAGTAAAGTAATAGATTATGACAAAGGTACAAAAGAAAACTTCACGATAGAAGCAGTTATAAATGGTAAAAAAATGTTTGTTCCTTTTGATTTAAATAATGTTCACTACGCCGCTATCCTCGAATGGGTAGCTGAAGGTAACACAATTGAGGAGGCTGATTAATGCCATATATAGGTAATCAACCGGGAACGGGTGTTCGAAGCCGTTTTATCTATACAGCGACTGCCTCCCAGACCACGTTCTCAGGGGCGGACGACAACAGCAAAACGCTGAAGTACGCAGATTCTGCCTACGTTGACGTATTTTTAAATGGCGTGTGCCTTGTGCCGGGAACCGATTACACCGCGAGTACAAAGACGAGCATCGTATTAACACAAGCTGCTTCGTTAAGCGATACTTTAGAAGTGATTGCGTATGACATAGCGTCAATGAGTGATATGTCTGCGTCCAATGGTGGTACGTTTCAAGCTGATGTAACTTTTGCGGCGGGTGCAGATATTATCACAGCTACAGCAGGAACAGACAACGTTAGGCTTGGATCAGGCGCAGGGGATAGCATTGCTTCTGGTGGTGCTAATAATGTGACCATTGGTAAGGATGCTGGGACTGCAATTACAACAGCTAAAAAAGCTACTCTTATTGGAACAGAAGCAGGTGATGCATTAGTTGATGGTGACAACAATGTTGCTATTGGTTATCAAGCATTATCAGCCGATACTAATGGTGAAAAGTCTACTGCGGTGGGTGCATTTGCACTTTTGGCACAAAACCAAGCTAGTCTTGGAGATACTAATAACGTAGCGGTTGGCTATGCTTCAGGTACAGCAATAACCACAGGTATTCGTAACACATTGGTGGGAGATAGATCAGGCACAGCTTTGACTGATGCTGATAAAAACACGGCCATAGGTGGTGAAGCTTTGGCGGCGGACACTCTTGGTAGTAAATCGACTGCTATAGGTAGAGCTGCATTAAAAGTACAAAACTTCACTAGTGCTACAGATAGCCACAACACAGCGGTTGGCAATTCAGCAGGTGAATCAGTTTCAACAGGCATTGAAAACACTGCAATAGGGTCAGATGCATTAAAATCAAATACTACAGGCACTAGGAATACCGCAGTCGGTCATACAGCCTTAGATGGGGAAACCACAGGTAGAGCGAGTACAGGCATTGGGTGGGGTGCTTTAAATAAACAAGCTGCTGATACAGGCAACACAGAAAACACAGCGGTTGGTTATCTTGCAGGTGGTGAAATTACATCTGGCATAGGTAACAGTTGCTTTGGGTCTTTGGCAGGAGAGTATGGAGGGGCTTCAGCAGGTATTGCTACAGGAAATTTTAATACCATGATTGGAACAGGGTCTGTACCCTCTTCAAATAGCGGATCATCTCAAATTGTGATTGCTGCCCCAACTAGTCGTACAAATACCACAGGTAAAGGTAACAGTACAGGTTTTATAAATGCAGGTGGTGGTGGTGTTTATCAAGGTAACAACTATTCTACTTGGTCACAAACTTCGGACCGAAGATTAAAAAAGAACATTGTAGATAGTTCTATTGGTCTTGCTGAAATTAATCAGTTAAAAGTTAGAAACTTTGAGTACAAAACTAAAGATGATTTATCAGAAATAGAATCTGATGGATTAGTAGAAGCTGATATTATTGATAATTCTGGCGTACAAGTTGGAGCAATAGCTCAAGAGATACAGACTGTATTACCTAAGTGTGTTGTAGAACAAAGTACAGGAGTACTTTCATTAAATACGGACAACCTTACTTGGCACTTAGTCAAAGCATTACAAGAACTATCAACAAAGAACGATGCACTCGAAACTAGAATAGCGGCACTGGAGGCAGGATAATGGCAAGAAATGCAGATCAAATTGCAAAAGACCACGCAGCAATGCTTGGTAGTGTATCAGTGATTAACAGCGTTATCGCTACCCATAATAAAGGTAGTAATGCAAGTGATGGTAACAAAAAAGATTCTGACGGTAACAGAATACCTGTTGATTTCGGACATGACATGACGCATGACGAAAAGAAAGAACGCGTATCTCGAAGCAAAGGCTATCTCGTTTACATGAAGGCACTGGAAGATTGGGGAAGTGAAAGTTTTACAGACATAGATGCGGCTATATCTGCTGCTAATTCTTTTACTTCATAAATGTTTAAGATACTAAATAAGGATTAAGCTATGGCTGTATCAAGAATCAACGAAGCTGGCCTCAACGTTAACCAGTATGGGAACAGGAACGTCATAATTAATGGTGCGATGCAAGTTGCTCAGAGAGGAACCAGTTTTACAGGACTTGGCGGTTCTACGGGGGCTGTTTACAATTTAGATAGATTTCATACTTTCGATTCCGCTACAGCAGGTAGAGCAACAGTTACGCAAGAGTCAGATGGGCCTGATGGTTTTGCAAATAGTTTAAAGATGGCTTGTACTACAGCAGATACCTCTGTCGCAGCAGGTGAGATATTTATGCTTTCTCAAAGATTAGAAGGACAAGACTTACAACAGTTTGCAAAAGGAACATCAAGTGCAAAACCATTCACAGTTTCTTTTTATGTAAAAGGTAATGCCGCAGCTACTTATATTGTTGAGTTGATTGATACTGATAATAGCAGACAATGCTCAAAAACGTTCAGTGTAACTACGGCTTGGACACGAATTGAATTGACCTTTCCAGCGGACACAACTGGTGTTCTTGACGATGACAACGCTAGAAGTTTTGATTTAAACATATGGTTACACGCAGGTTCTACATATACTAGCGGTACACTTAACTCTAGCGCATTTGCTTCTACTACAAATGCTAACAGAGCAGTAGGGGGATCATCCTTTTTCGATAGCACAAGTAGAACCTTTTTCATTACAGGCGTTCAAATGGAAGTCGGCGACACCGCCACGGACTTTGAGCATCGAACCTTTGGGGATGAGTTGGCTAAGTGTCAGAGGTACTTTTTAAGAAGTTACGATTACGGTACAGCCACAGGCACAGCCACATCTACAGGTTCACAAGCTACTACCGCTGCGGTTTCTCAAAGTTATGCAAGTGCAGGTACTTATAATTTTCCAGTTGAGATGAGAGCTACTCCCACTGTCACACTATATAGCACCGCAAATGCAAGCACCACGGGGAAAGTTTCAGCAGATGGCACTGATGGCACTGGCTCTGCTAGTTTTGTTGGCACTAATTCAGTTTTTATTTTAAGAAGTAATGATGGAGGGGGTGTTGCAGCCAACGTTATTATGAAAGCACACTTAATCGCAGATGCGGAGTTATAAATGAATATTACATCAGCAAGGTATTATACTTATCCTAAAACAGAAGAAAATGAAGGTATAGTAGTTGTTTCCGATGGAATTACTATGCACGTTCCCCTTGATACAAACAACACCGACTACCAAGCCATCCTTGAGTGGGCAGAAGAAGACGGCAACGAGATCCAAGCAGCGGAGTAATGTTACATGCCACTAAGCAAGCTCCAGTTCAAGCCGGGAATCAACCGAGAGGGCACCAACTACTCTAACGAAGGTGGTTGGTTTGACGGAGATAAAATCCGTTTTAAGTCTGGCTATGTGGAGCGCATTGGTGGGTGGGACCGAGTAGCGACGACAACCTTTGAGGGTAGCTGTCGCAATATGCTAGACTTTGTGACACTAGCCTCCGATAACTTCTTGTTTATGGGTACGCACAAGAAAGCATACCTGGAGGACGGTGGTACATATAACGATATAACCCCGCTTCGCACGACCTTGACCCTCGGATCTAATCCCATCACAACAGGAGCGGCGGGTTCTGGAACAATTACAGTAACAGCAACCTCTCACGGATCTGATGTGGGGGACTTTGTTACATTGGCTGGAGCCACTGCTGTAGATGGAATAACTGCTGCTCAAATAAACCAAAACTTTGAGATATTAACTGTAGCATCTTCGGGCAACTCTTTCACTGTAAACACAGGTGGGGCAGCATCCTCTGGTTCAACTGCTGGTGGGGGTGGTTCTGTTACAGCCGCTATGGAAATAAGCATTGGCCTTGATACAACGCTATTAGGTAATGGTTGGAGTGCAGGAACTTGGGGCCGTTTTACTTGGGGATCTGGCGCAGGGTCGTTAGCTGGGCAAAATTTACGTCTTTGGTTTTCTGACTCGTGGGGCGAGGATCTTGTGGCTAACTTAGTGGATGGAAGCCTTTATTACTGGGATGCCACAAACGGTAAGACTACTAGATTGGCGGAGTTAAGCACTGTATCTGGGGCGTCTAACGTTCCAACGACTGTTCGAAGAGTCATGGTATCTGATACAGACAGACACGTCCTGTGTTTTGGGTCTAACCCTTTAGGCAGTGCCACATTTGATCCATTGTTAATTCGTTGGTCTAGTCAAGAAAGCGTTCTGGATTGGACTCCTACAGCTACAAACACGGCGGGGGATCTTAGGTTATCTCAAGGATCTGAGATTGTTACAGCCATTCGAACAACGCGACAAATTCTTGTATTTACAGAAAACAGTTTGCACAGCGTACAATTTATCGGGCCTCCGTATACGTTTGGTACAGCAATCATAGGTACAAACGTTCGTATTGCAGGGCCTAATACGGCTATTAGTGTAAACGATTTAGTATTCTGGATGGGTCAGGAAAACTTTTACATGTATGATGGTCGAATAAATCCTCTACCGTGTAGTGTTCGACAGTATGTGTTTGATGACATTAACCGACAGCAGTCATTTAAGTTCTTTGCTGGGAGCCTATCGAGCAACTCAGAGGTTTGGTGGTATTACTGTTCCGCAGGGAGCACCGAGGTGGATCGGTATGTAATTTACAATTACCTAGAAAAGACTTGGTATTACGGTACTCTTGCAAGAACAGCTTGGAACGACAGGGCTTCGGGTTCTAGATTATATCCACAGGCTCCAGGAACAGACGGCATTCTTTACAACCACGAGTTTGGTTTGGATGATGGAAGTCAGACTCCTGCTATACCTGTCAATGCTTTTATTCAGTCTTCGGACTTCGACATTGGCGACGGGCAACAGTTCATGTTAATTAACAGGGTGCTTCCGGATTTAAACTTTGAGTCGTCTACGGCAACAACACCACAGGTTACATTTAGTATGGGCGCACGAAACTTTAGTGGTAGCGCAGCGGGTCAAGGTAGCGTAAGCGGCGATGTGGTTCGTTCGTCTGTTGTTTCAGGAACGGACAATTATACGGACCAAGTTCAAATGAGATTGCGCGGACGACAAGTTAATCTAAAGGTTGAGAGCGATACAACAGGAGTTAAATGGAGACTGGGCGCACCTAGATTAGATGCAAGACCGGACGGTCGTCGATGAGTAAAAAGATTATTCGATCTATCATTCCGATTGCCCCACCTCAGTATGACTCTGCATATGTGAATCAATTAGCTCGGTCCTTGGACAACTTTATTGATGAGTCACGTAACCCAATTGTAAACATTCCAAACATGCCGACAGTGGGTGCGGCGAATATATTAGAGGTAGGAGACTTGTACGAGGCCAATGGGTTTGTAAAAATCAAACGTGCAGGTGATGTATTTTCAGGTTCCTCTCAGGCTGCAACAGCAGTAGGAACAGTAACGGTGGTGATAACATGACAGACATACTTATTATGCCAGACGGAAGCAGGTGGAAACCTTCTTCAAGTTCTGATACAGTGGAATGTGTAAACTGTAATAATGCAGTGGACACGCCAGAAGAAATTGCTTCTTATCCAGATGGCAACTGCCCAGATTGTGGTGAGTCATGGACAGGAAGCGAAAAGCGCAGTACAACTATTGTAGTAACAATGCCTGAACAGATTTCAGGAGGCTCAGGTTAATGGTTCAAAACAAGCAAGGTTATTTTCTTGGAGGTATAATAGGTAGCCTAGTAGGTAAGGCTCTCTTACCTAAGTTGTTTGGTGCGGGTTTAGGTGGGCTTTTACCTGGGTTAATTGGTGGTGCCGTTCTCAGTAAGGCGTTAAAACCAAAAGGCACTGGCGGCGAAAGCGCAGAAGAGAAACTTGCAAGGTTTAATGCGGCTCCTGAAACCACAGATCCATTAAAGAATTTATTTAAATCTCGATACACAGATCCTGAAACAGGGGTAGCACCTCAATTCGATACAGAAGAAGAAAGAGATGCATACGACCGTGATTTTGAAAAACGAATTGCTAAACAACCCGTAGTTTCTAGTCCATACACACTGACAGCAGCAACTGGTGGTATGATGGAGTCTGGTATTGGAGGATTGATCCAAGGTCCTGGGACCGTGACCAGTGATTCAATACCTGGTGGTATTATGCAGAACGGTAATATGGTAGAAGAGATTTTAGTATCTAACGGTGAAGTTATTTTTTCAGGAAAAGACTTAGAGAATTTAGATCCAGATGGTAACATAGAAAGAGCGGGTATGAGATTGGGTAATGCACCTAACGGTAGCCGTGGTGCAGAAGCGGCAAGAATGTACGCTGAAGTGCAAACAGCATAGAAGGGTAAGACTATGGCAGAAACAACAACCACACAGATAGCGGACTTACCCGAATACCAGAAACAATATCTACAAGAGATTATGCAACGGGCACAGGCTCTGGGCAAACAAGCTTACACCTTACCTTCTTATCAGACGGCTGGTCGTACACCTATACAGCAGCAAGCTACCAACTTAGCAACACAAGGCATTGGATCATATATGCCTATGTTACAGGCAGGTGAGCAAGCCACAGGTGCGGGTATTGCCGCAACAGAGAGCTTATTAGATCCAAACGCTGCGATGGCGTATATGAATCCATATAATCAGGCTGTTATTGATCAGTCTATGCAGGACATAAACCGCGCTGGGCAGATGCAACAGAACCAAGCGGCGGCTCGTGCCGTTGGAGCGGGAGCCTTTGGTGGATCTCGTGAGGGTATTGAACGAGCGGAGATCGGACGTAACATCTTGGATCAACAAGCTCGAACATCGGCTGGATTAAGACAACAAGGTTTTGCTCAAGCACAGCAACAGCAGTTACAAAGAGCACAGGCGGCGGCACAAGGTCTGGGTAGCTTGGGTATGCAACAGGCCAAACTTGGCGAGGCGTTCCAAGGCATGAACATCAACGACATCAATATGCTTTCCTCTCTTGGTGGTCAGGAACAGCAACAACGTCAGAGAGAACTGGACGCGGCAAGACAGACACAGTATCAGAATGTCATGCAGCCGTATCAGCAACTTGGATTTTACTCAGATATATTCCAAGGTATGCCAACGTCTCAGAGTACGTTTACATCGCAGCAGTCTTCAGATCCTAGCATGTTGTCACAGATTGGTGGCCTCGGTATGGGACTCTATAGTCTTGGCAAGTCCGGAATGTTTGGAGGTTAGACATGAATGTAATGAACCGCAAATTGTTTGCTAATCGAAATGCTCGTCGAAGACTGGCGAACATGGGCGGTATAATTGCATCTTCTCCAGAGTTGTTGGGTACAGCGCAAACGTTTGCTAATGGAGGGTCAGCGGTAGTAAAAACTGTACTGATGGGTGCGGGTCTCTATGATGTTAAGGCGGATGGTCAAATTGTACCAAGAGTAAGTGGAGTTCCTCTTGATCCAACTGACCCAGCGCAAGCTGAGTTAATACGGGAAGTACGGTCTGAGGGGGTTGACCTAGATGGCCCAACGATTGGAGCCAACACTCGTGGTGAAGCCATAGACATGATTAACAGGCGAGTTGGGAAGGACATGAATGAAAAGGGGTTTACTGGTATTATGCAGGTTGATCAGCCTTTAAGAATTGAAAGAGCTATACAATACACGCCAGATAATCTTTTGGGTGTTCCCTTGGACACCGGAGGTCTGTTACCTCCAAAGCTAGAATCCGCACCTATTACAGAAAACGAAGCAGGTATTGGCAGTGGTTTCCCCAAGATTCCAGATTCACGAAAAGCAAAAGATAAATTTTTTAGGGGTGAGCTTGCGGATCAGATTAGACGCGATGGACTTCCCTCTATAGCCACTCCTGATGATGAAAATCCAATGGTAAAATTAATTGAAGCAGGAATAGATAAAGTAACAACTCCTTTTAAACCAGATACAACAAACAACCCGCCTAATCCATATCAAAGTGATATTGACGCGGCGGTGGAGTCCTTCACTGGGCCAGCCATTGGTGGCAATCTTGAGGGGCAAGATGAAAGTGGTTCTACTTTATCAGGGGACAACTTTATGTTGCCTCCAACTGAGGGTTACCCATACCCTAAAGACGCGCCAGAAGTCGTTGAAGAAGAGAAGAAAAAGTTAAAAGATGATCCCAAAACAAAAGAAGTTAAACCAGGTAATCGAGGTTTTACTCCAATAGAAGATGTATACATAAATCCCACTAAGGAACAAATAAATAATGTAGAAAAAAAGGTTAACGAAGAAGTAAAAAAGCCAGATGGTGGAAACGCTAACTCTGTTGCCTCTTCAGCTTTGTTACAATCGGTTGGCGTAGATACATCTAACATGGGACTTAAAGAACGAGTTCAGTCTATGCAGGAAATGATGTCTGAATTGGTGGGTTACAGTGACGAGGATGAGAAAAAACAGTTCTGGTTAACTATGGCTGGTATAGGTTTTCAAATTGCTTCTGGTCAGAGTTCTAAAGCTTTGGTTAATATTGCTGAAGGATTGGCACAAGGAGCTAAAAAGTTTTCAGAAAATCAAGCGACACGTCAAGCTCGGAAAGATAAATTAGGATTCACAGCACTTGGTGAAGTGTTAGCAGATGACAGAGCAACTAGGAAGTTTGGAAGAGATCTTCAGATTGCAAAGGTACGAGCTAGTGCATCTAGTACTGATAAGTATACTGCCGAAAGGGAAAGAAGTAGAATAAAAGAACTTATCTACAAGTCTCCATTTGATTATCCTGGTTTACTTGGCGATGATGATACAACGCCAGATCCCGACAAAGTAAATAAATATCTTGATCAAGTAGTAGAAATTGCAGACGCTGAACCTGTGATTGTAACACAAGAAGAGGCCATAGCGGACGCTAAAAGGGTAATAGAACAACGTCCTGAGTTGAAAGATAAAGTAATAGAAGTACTGAAGAAAAAAGGTTACAACACCGAAGGATTATAACGTGACGGGACTTTTCGATGACCTACTTGAACAGGCTGAACCGTCAACTAAAGTTGAATCTGGGACTGGCCTTTTCGATGATTTAATAGAGCCAGAAACTAAACCAGAAACTGACCAAACGGTCGTTGGTTCTATAGGTCGAGGTGTTGGTGCAGGTTTAGTTAACATTGCACAAGGACTCTCGGAACTTGGTGCTATACCTGTAGAAGCTGCTGGAGTTGAGGGTGCCCAAGAAGCAACGACTGAGGCGTTTGAATCCCTCAAAGATGCCACCGGATTACGACCAGATCGTGCGGCTGGTAAGGTTGCAGAAACTATTGCCACGTATGCTACACCTGGACTCGGTGTATTTAGCTGGGTATCCAAGGCAGACAAGGCACGTAAAGCTTTACTGGCGGGAACGGCGGCACCAAAAACTAGAACAATAATAGGGAGATCCGCTGTTAAGTTTGGCGAGAAAGCTCCTGCGGCTCTGACAGGAACACGGGCAGGTCGTGCCGCTTTAACAACAGTCGGCACAGGCGTAGCTGATGTGCTTGTTTCACCAAGCTCAATGACCACCCTTGCAGATAGTTGGGATGCGATGCCTGAGTTTCTTCGAACAGAGGACGAAGAGGGTCTAACAGGAAAAGAATTAACAGGGGTACGTCTCAGAAATAAGTTTCGTCTTGGCCTTGAAGGAGCAGGATTTAACTTAGGTGCAGAGGTTGTTCTGCCTGTGGTGGGTGCAACAATCAAAGGCATAGGACAAGTTCCAGGTGTGCCAGCCCTAGCACGAGGTCTATCCAATACGTTCGATTATATGGGAGACAAGATTCTCCAAGCCCCGGTCATCGGACCACGGGTTAAAAAGTATTTAACCCCTGATGGCTTGGCTCCAAACGAGATTATGACGGCTCTTAGAACCGCTGAAGGTATGACTGAAGGCCAAGAAAAAATGGCTAGTGAAACCATACGCGAGTACGATAAAGCCGTCCGTAGTTTAATAAAGTTTCAAGGCGTTAGAGGTTTGTTTCGTTCAGGACAGGAACGTATCCAACGAACTTACAACGACACGTTTGATTATATGACGGGTGAACGCGGAGCCGATGGTGCTCTTTTGATGTCTCCCGAAAGGTTTGTTTCGGAGTACGGAACTAAAGTAAAAAATGCTACAGACAAAATGCGGGATCAGATTACCGATCTGAGCAGTATGTTTCGTGAGTCGATAGAAGAATCTAACTTACCCAGAGAAGAAATAGACCGTCTTCAAGGTTTGTTTGACCAGAACCAAGCTACATACATACGAAGACTGTACGAAATAAATCTTCGCCCAGAAAAGTTTAGAGGTGCACCCGTACGAGAAATGCCAAATTATGATGCGGCTCTGGCTGAAACAGAACAAGCTTTCCGTAACAGAAACGCACGGGTACAGGCGGCAATAACCGCAGGTAGAAACGTTGCAGATGGAGATATGATTGTAGATGATCCACGAGCCGCAGCGGAACTGTTTATTGATGAACAGTTTGATCGAGCACGTTTAGCTATGGGGGAACTCGCTCCTGACGCACCGCAACATATCAAGTACTTAGTTGAAGGCGGCAAGAAAGTTCGAACAGAAACTCGTGGTAATCTCTTTAACCTAGCTGACGGAATGTTGAAAGATCGTTCAAGGATTTTAGACGAAGCCCCTCTACTACAAGAAATGATGGGTGTAATACGTGATCCGAAAGAAGCATTTCTACGCACAGTAAACGATACATCCAACACCGTAGCTGCACAAAGATTGTATGGTGAGGTTGCGAGATCTCTTGGTAAAACAACCTTTCAAGATGGATTACCTGCATTGAGACAAGGTCAGCGTCCCATCATTGATGGTAACAACCTAACGGATCAGATGGTCGCACAATTAGAGGGCTTCGGATATGTAAGAGCCGGAGAGTTAAACCCAGAGAGAGCCTTCGGTGGTAAATTTGGATCTTTGTCTGGTGATTTTATTCCCGGAGAAATATATAATTCTTTGACCACACCCATGAGATCAAGCTCCTCGGTCCAAGAAGCTTTGGCTGTATCGCTACAACTCAAGGGTCTATCACAGATGACCAAGACTGTGCTCAACCCCTTGTCACAAGTCAGAAACTTTTTGTCCAACACGTTTGTCGTAGGGGCAAATGGTTTGTTGGGCAGGAACTTAGGACTGTTTGAAAGTGCAGACGTTCTGGTTTCCAACGCCCTTGAAAGTCCAGAGCAGTTCAAGTTGCTACGATCAATGGCGGACGAAGGAGCGATTGGTCAGAACATACAGATCAACGAGATGCGCCGATTGTTGCAAGAGCAAACTGAACTGGGTGTGTCTGCACGACTTAACAAAGCAGGTAATGCTTTTCGACAATCTAAACTTGGTGCACCTGTTCGTTTCATGGAGAAGACATACGGATTGGGTGACGATTACTGGAAGGTGGTCGGTGTTCTGGGAGAAAAAGCAAGGTATGGTGCCGCTCTTCGTAAGGGTGGAATAGACATAGACAATGTGTCTCCCGCTGTTCAGGATGCTTTAGTTGCTTCTGGTCTTGCACAAAGATCCAGATCAATCGCAGGTACAGAGTTTGGGGATTTGTTTGCTATCGACCTAGTGAAACAAACCATGCCCACATACTCCATGGTTCCTGAAGCCATCAAAGCTTTGCGCCGTATACCCGTCGTTGGTAACTTCATGGCTTTCCCTGCTGAGATTATCCGTACAACAGGCAACATTGTTAATCGTGCTGTCAAAGAGATGGGATTTAAACCTACTCAACAGATGATAGATGAGTTAGGAGTACAGAATGCAAACAGGATTGCACGTCAGGTTCGAGGCATAGGTGCTCAACGTCTAACAGGGTATATTTCCATGGCACAGGTTGCTCCGCTGGCTATGCGTGACGCTGCACACACGATCCTTGAAGTGACACCAGAAGAAGAAGCACTTCTTGAAGAGAACAGTGCTTACTGGACTAAGGGTAATACCCTTATGTATCTAGACAAACTTAAAAATGGACAGGCAGATTATGCAGATTTGTCTTACATGCTACCGTATGAGTTCATGCTTGCCCCTGCTCGCGCCGCATTGCAGGTGTATGGAGAGAAGGGTGAAGTCGGAGCTAACGAAGCAGAACAGATCTTCTCTGCAACGTGGGAAGGTTTTAAGAAGTTTGCAGAACCATTTGCTTCAGAAGGCCTAGCGGCTGAGAGAGTTATCGACGTAACAATACGAGACGGTAAAACACAGACAGGGGCTGAGATCTACGAGACAGGGGAGATGTGGGGTGACAAAATATCTAAATCCTTGGTACACGTAACTGGGGCTTTTATGCCTGGAATTATTGATCAGTTTACAACAATCAAGGGTGGTCAGTTTGTTCCAGGTCGTGCTACTCGTGCTGTAACTGATTTACCTTCAAGAGACGGAGACCCTTACACCATAGCTGAAGAAGCTGGCACCATGCTCATTGGTGTTCGACCCATGAGACTCAAAGTAGATCGTAGTCTCGGATATGCTGGAGGTGAGTATTCTGCTAATAGATCCAGTGCCGTTCAGATCTTTACTAAAGTAGCCGACGATAATGACGCAGACGTTAACGATATTTTAGAAGCATATGTAAAAGCTAACGAAGCACGTCGCAGACATCAAGCAGAACTTAGAGATAAGATGTTAAAAGCACAAGCTGCTGGCATGAGTGTACGTGAGATAACTCAAGCTTTCAAAGGCACAGGTGTTTCTTCAAGAGAAGTCCGTGACATTCTTAACAACCGATACACTCCCATAAAGGTTAGTAGAGATTTAATTCGTGAAGTTTCCAATGAAGTAAATGTAAAAAAAGAAAATAGAATTTTACGGAGAGTTCCTGTAGGGGAAATTAACAAACTGCGACGAACATTTATGAACACTCCAATAATAGGAGATACCGAACCCGCAACAGAGGAAAGAGTTGCACCAGCTTCTTCTTCTGGTTTGTTTGATGATTTACTCCAACAGAATGTTACACCAGAGGCCCCCGTAACAACTTCTTCTGGAATATTTAACGATTTACTCCAACAACCTGCGACCTCATCAAAGCCTGTGACGCCAAAGCAAGTTGAAGATAAAACCAGAACTATACTGGGCACAGCAAGCAATCCAATTTCTGCTTTAAGAGATCTAGAGATCTTCAGAAGCAGTACAGACTAGTTCTCAATCTCAATCCTAACGCCCTTGCCTCCGAACATTCTAACCAGTTCGTCAGCCGATCCCTCTGTTTCCTTTAGGAGATCTTCATCACCGACCAGTACAGCTAGGTCAATGGCCCAACCCACAAAGTCCATGAGTGATTCGACCTGCATTGGATGCATGTCTCTCAGTCCAAGTGTTTTCATATCAGGGTCTATCACTCGATTTCTCCCCAGTTGTCCTTGAGTTCGTCGTCTACTTTAGAGGGGACTTTCAAGACATCCGACAACCCATTTTCCATTATGTGCTTGATGTTGTGAGCTTGGTCGTCACCCTCTACTGAAAAGCATAACTCATCATGAACCGTGAGCATAGGTAAAAGTCCCTCGTTGTAACAATCAAGCATCGCCTTTTTAGTTTGGTCGGCTGCTGATCCTTGGATTAATTTGTTTAATGCCTTGTAAGTAAAGGCTCTTCTCAAGGGCTGACCATATTCTTTCATGGCATCTTCATAGGGCAACGGCTTCTTGTATCCAAATGTCCTTGGCTCCCACAGGTGGAAACGACAACGACGACCTAGTATTGTGCGAACCTGTCCTGTGTTTGACGCCTGTTTACTAGCCAAGTCTGCAAGGCCTTTAACAAACGGCACCTTCTCACGGTGTGTTGCTAATAGTTCCCCTGCTTCATCGGTTGAGATATCTAGCTGTGCGGCGAGTTTACCTTTACCCATACCGTACATGATACCCAGGTTCACGACCTTTGCTTCTTTACGTTTAATCCCTGCTATGTCCGCCACCATCTGGTGCAGATCCACATCACCGCTGTGGTATTCATCAACAATCTTATCAACGATGGGGTGTCTGAAATCTCCCTTCAGGCTTGCCGCAAAGTGCACCAGTAACCTCGGCTCTTGGCTCGAATAGTCAAACGATCCCCACTTGGTTCCTTCTTCTGGTATAAACAGGCCACGTATCATCTTCTTAATTTCTGGATCTCGTGCAGGAATCTGCTGTAAGTTTGGATTGGACGACGAGAATCGCCCAGTTACAGTCCCACCGTCATCGGAACGAAGCTGATGGAACTCGCAATGGATACGACCCTTGTGCTCATGCTTCATAATTGTTTCAATGAAGGTGCTATCAGCCTTGTCAAATTCACGTAGCCTGACGATCATTTGTGCAATAGGGTGCTGATGGGTGTTGAGATACTGTTTGGTGAATGAGGGGGAACCTGCGTCAGTCTTAGGGTATGCTAGGTTTAACTCCTCAAACACTGCGGCTACTGATGCCGCTGCCCATGGCTCAATCTTGATTTGAGTTTGTTTAAATATCTCGTCCTTGATTTGTTTGGATTTAGTCTTGAGAAGTTTCTTAGCTTGCCCTGCTTTATCCAGATCCACACGCACACCCAACTGGCGCATGTCACACATCATCGGGATCAGGCTTGTCTCTAAGTTCCAGATGTTCCAAAGGTCTTGCTTATCCAGTTCTATCTTCAGGCGTTCCCACAAACGCAGGGTCATCCCTGCATCCTGTTCAGCATACCGTCCTACAGACTCAGGCGGTAGCCTGTACATCTCTGCTTTGGGATCGAAGCCCCACTCTGCTGCTGATACACGGAGTAACTTCTCATCTTTTCGTTCATCGAGGTAATCACGACCTAGATTGTTTAGGCTGTATGACCAACGGTTCTCATCAACCACCGCCCCTGTAATCATGGTATCGATGATGCGCCCTTCAACCTTTATGCCCTCGGCACGTAACCAACCCAGATCGTAAGTAGCATTGTGCATGATCTTATCTATGTCGGGTGTTGCCATCTGTTTCTGTAGCCACTTGAGCGCGATCCTTGCATCCATGTTGTGACCGTTCTCGTGCCGGATCGGGAAGTAACCCTGCCAATCTCCTGCGGCTACGGCTATACCTACAACGTATCCATCTTTACGAACCCATCCTGGGCCTAACGTCGTCAGGTTTGGATCACATGTTTCTAGATCGATTGCGATCTGTTTATACTTTGTAAGGTCAGGAAACTCTGATGGAATGTTCCACGTTAGTTCCTTTCCTTGGTTCATCTGCTTTGCAATAACATGATCTTTCTCAAATAGATTACCTTGATTCATCTTCAAACTCTGCTCCCAATGCTGAATATCCGCACTTGTCGATCCACGAATCTTTGTGGTCGATGGTCTCTAACAATCGACAGGTCTTCACCCAGTCCATCATCAGAGCCACATGCTTTGCTGTTATTTTATTATGTGTTGTGAATGCGTCCTGTACTATTACATTCCAACCAGTTGCTATTCGGTCGAAGTTATCCTTCGCATCTCCATAGTCTTTTGCTCTGTTACCGTTGATCAGTTCTTTCGCTGTATCTAGATAGTCGTTGCGTTTCATCCTGTACATTCTCCCTCATCTTTTTGACAGAGGAAAGCTTCGTCATCAAAGATCCAATCCCCCTGTCTGCCTACAAACTCTCCCAGTTCTTTGTACGTGCGTACATCATGGAATGATCTGTCCTTTGTTTCTTCCCAGTTTTGCCACCACTTCATGCGGTCTGGATACTCACGCCACATAGCCGCCAGTGTCGCTTCGCTTTTCAAGAAACAACCGTCACAGTTTCCTGATCCTGGGGTAATCTTTAAATCAAACCCATGCTGTTTCCAGAAGAACATAACATCCTGCTTCGTGACCCCTGCATCTGCCAGTGGAAACCAGTTGTCCCACCGTTTATCCTTACTTGGTTTTACCCGCTTGGCTTCGTCTGCTCTGATACCTACGGTGTTTGTCCAGTGTTCCCATTCGATAGACAGGAGATACCGCCGCATAGTCTTGACCTTTAACTCTTGAGTGCAGGATCTACGGAATACATTTGGTAGCATGTTGAACGATAGGTACTTGTCAAACGGCTCTCCCTCTCGCGCTGCGGAGTCCCAACTAACAGTCTCAAAATGTGCCTTGCCATTCTGGTATCGGTTGGATGGTGCCCTCGAATACTCAAGCCATGTAATGTCTACGCCCCAGTTTTTCTCTACGTTGTGTACAAAGTCCAATGTCCCTGGCATTTCACGTCCAGTGTTAGCAAACAAAACCTTCACTCGATCAGGTAGATCTCCGTTTGCTTCCAGTATCCTATGCAACATATACCCAGAGGTACGACCACCACTGAAACTAATAAGAACATTGCCATCGGGTAGTTTCATATCTCGTACCTGTACTTCTTGTCTGACTCTATAAGGTAGAGATTCTGCTTGGCACGAGTTACTGCCACATAAAATATCCTGTCTTCATCCTCTGGGTGTTTGCCCTCTACACATGATTTGGTAGATCCCAAGTATACCGCTACGTTGTCATCCTCACCACCCTTCATGGCATGGATCGTAGAGATCTTGATCCTTGGTTCTTTGTATATGCTCTCACCCCTACGCTCAACTGATCTAATGTAAATCTTTTCTTCATCCGATAAACGTATGATATCTGTTTGATCTGTACTGATCGGGGCTAATAAACCAAACTCCCTGACCAGTTTGTCATAGGTCAACAGTTCGTCTGGGCCAGCCGCATCCAACAGTTTTATAGATCCACGTTTAACAACCGCTCCCTTTCCTACTTTG
>Ga0208134_1000822_pt1 | contig 19503 bp, 29 predicted proteins | sample VirMetDEL_Mar_31_FD_184515 | JGI IMG/M metagenome (GOLD analysis project Ga0208134, IMG submission 184515) | Aqueous microbial communities from the Delaware River and Bay under freshwater to marine salinity gradient to study organic matter... | ecosystem: Environmental > Aquatic > Marine >... | reverse complement strand
CACTGGAGTGATGTACGAACTGTATCTGATGTAGCACCAGGCCCTATGCCGTTTATTCATACAGTAGATGCTGATATGATTGCGTATCGTCAAGGTAAGACTCGTAAGGGTTCTTATGCCGCTTACATGGATATCTCACATCCAGATATCATTGAGTTTTTGAATATGCGTATTCCTACAGGTGATGTACAACGAAAAGCATTGAATCTACACAATGCGATCAATATCACAGACGAGTTTATGGAAGCGGTTAAACAAGGAAGTTCTTTTGATCTTCGTGATCCAAAAGACCAAAGTGTTAAAGACAGCACTGATGCTCGTAAACTATGGGAACGCATCATTGAGACTCGTTTCAGAACTGGTGAGCCATACTTAAACTTTATTGATACAGCTAATCGAGATTTGCCACAACCACTCAAAGACAAAGGTCTAAAGATCAATGGATCGAATCTATGTAACGAGATTCATCTTCCAACATCTGCTGAGAGAACTGCTGTTTGTTGTCTGTCGTCATTGAATCTTGAGTACTACGATGATTGGAAAGATACTTCTATTGTTCGTGATTTGATTCGAATGCTTGACAATGTACTTGAGTATTTTGTACACAACGCACCCGACACAATCGAAAGAGCAAAGTTTAGTGCGTCACGAGAAAGAAGTATTGGTCTTGGTGCTATGGGCTTCCACAGCTTACTACAGAAGCATGGAGTAGCATGGGAATCAGAGTTAGCAAAAGAGATCAATGATGTTGTGTTTAGTCATATTAAGAGCGAAGCAGTCGCTGAGACTGAGTTGCTTGCTGAAGAACGAGGTGCTTATCCAGATGGACCTGATTCAGGTAGAAGAAACTCTCATCTAATGGCAATCGCACCAAATGCGAGTTCTGGTGTGATTCTATCGACTTCACCATCAATCGAGCCACTTAAAGCCAATGCGTACACACATAGAACAAGAGCAGGTTCTTTCTTAGTCAAGAACAAGTATCTAAAAGAATTACTACAACAGAAAGATCAAGACAACGAAACGAACTGGACTTCGATTATCACTAAGAAAGGTTCAGTACAGCATCTACCATTCTTGAATGAAGGCGAGAAAGCTATCTTCAAGACTGCTGATGAGTTAGATCAAAACTGGGTCGTACAACACGCCGCTGATCGTCAGAAATATATCTGTCAAGGTCAGAGCGTAAACATCTTCTTCCCTGCAGGTGCTGATAAAGCATATGTAAATCAAGTGCATCTAAGAGCATGGAAAGAAGGTCTAAAAGGATTATATTATCTTCGCACAGAAGCAAAGCAACGTGCTGAAAACGTAAGTGAGAAAGTAGAACGAGTAGCACTACAAGGTGATATGCGTAACATTATCTATTCGAAGAAGAATTGCCCTTATTGCTCAATGGCAAAAGAAGAGTTAAGATTACGAGGTATTCCGTTTGATGATATCGATTTAGCATCTGTTGGCAAGACTGCCGCAGAAGTAACTGGTCGTAAAGATGTGAAGACAGTGCCACAAGTGTATATCGAAGGTGAATATGTTGGTGGTTACAATGAGTTACTAGAATTTTTAAATAAACCAATTGAGCAAGGCGATGACGATGAATGTCGTGCCTGCGAAGGATAGGAGATAGAAGTTGAGCGATAAGACAGGATTATTAGAATACAGCAAAGCATACAAGCCCTTTATGTACCCTTGGGCTGTAGAGTTAGTAAAGAAACATGAAGAGATTCACTGGGTCGAAGATGAAGCGGAATTGTCTGAAGATGTACAAGACTGGAAGACTAAGTTAAGTGACAGCGAGAAAGAGTTTGTAACACAGATTCTACGACTGTTTACACAATCAGATGTACAGGTAGGTGAGAACTATCACGAACTGTTGATTCCAAAGTTTAAGAACAATGAAGTAAGAAATATGTTAGCATCATTTGCTAATCGTGAAGGCGTACACCAAAGAGCCTATGCGTTATTGAATGATACATTGGGTTTGCCTGATGAAGACTTTCACGCATTTCTTGAGTACAAAGAGATGGCAGAGAAGCTAGACTTCATGAAAGAGGGTAACATCAATACACAGACAGGATTGGCATTAGCACTTGCTCAATCTGTATTCAACGAAGGTATGTCTCTATTTGCATCATTCGTAATGCTGTTGAACTTTCAGCGTTTCGGTAAGATGAAAGGAATGGGTACTATTGTTGAGTGGTCTATTCGAGATGAGACTATGCACGTTCAAGGCAACGCTAAGTTGTTTCGAGAGTTCGTAGAAGAGCATCCTCGTATTGTAAACGATGAGTTAAAGTCTAAAATCTACGAGATGGCAAAGAATGCTGTTAAGTTAGAAGACAAGTTCATTAAGTTAGCATTCAATGGTCACGATCAAGAAGGCATCACAGAGAAAGATGTTAAGCAATATATTCGTCATATCGCTGATAGACGACTATTACAACTTGGTATGAAACCAAAGTTCAATGCGAAAGATAATCCAATGCCTTGGTTAGATTGGGTACTGAATGGTGCTTCACACGATAACTTCTTTGAGAAGCGAGTGACTGAGTATTCTGTAAACGGAATGGAAGGTGAATGGGGTTGGAGTGAGAATACTCCAGAAGGCGAAGTATGTGGCTTTGATGGACAAGGTTGTGCCGCTTAATGGATAAATGGCAGAGTGCATATATAGATGTAGCAGAGAGGTTCGCCTCTCTGTCAACTGCGAGAAAGTTGAAGGTTGGATGTATAGCAGTTAAAGATAATAGAGTTTTGAGTATTGGTTATAATGGTATGCCTTCTGGTTGGGATAACAACTGTGAGCATGAGCATAAGCCAGATTGGATGACTGGAGAATCTACTCCAGAAGACATTGAATTAGGTATGGTTCTACTCAAGACAAAGCCTGAAGTAATACACGCAGAGATGAACTGTCTAGCAAAACTCGCTAATTCCAATGAAAGTGGTAAGGGAGCAGAATTATATATAACTCATTCACCATGTATAGAATGTGCTAAGATGATTTATGCTAGTGGAATAGTTTCAGTTTACTACAGAAAAGAATATAGAGACCTTAGTGGTGTAAACTTTTTAAGAGAATGTGGAGTAGGAGTAGAACAGATATGAGAAGAGTAGAGGCATTTTGCGAAAGCTGTGATTCAGAGTTCAGTGTAGAACTAGTTGATACAGAGATTGCAATTAAATATTGTCCAGTATGTGGAGCAGAACTTGATGATGCAGAAGTTATCGATCTAGATGAAGACTTCTTGGAACAGGATTGGGAAGACTAGATGTGGCTATATGAGGGTAAAGAGTTTACGAGCGAGATGATTGGTGATTACATCGGGTTCGTATACATCATTACTATCAAAAGCACTGGTAAGAAGTATCTTGGTAAGAAATTGTTCACATCAACACGCAGGCTAGCACCACTAAAGGGAAAGACTAGAAAGCGTAAAGTGACTAAAGAGTCAGATTGGATGTCTTACTATGGTTCTTCTGAAGAAGTTAAGATGATTGTAGAAGAGATGGGTGCAAGTAACTTTGATCGAGAGATTATTCATCTATGCGACAAGAAAGGTGAGATGTCATATCTAGAAGCGAAAGAGCAGTTTGATAGAGGTGTCCTTTTATCAGACGAATGGTATAATGGTATCGTCAACTGTAAGATTCATAAGAGTCATGTAAAGGGTCTGAGAGAGAAGTTCGGGCCTGATGAAGAAATGCGATTTCGTCAGCCTTGGCATAATCGTCCATAAATGCTCAAGAACTGAGCGAAGCAGTAAAAGGTGATCAGCATATCAAGTGATATGAGATTGCAAAAAGCGGTGGTATCCGCAGACGGAAATACTAGTATATGGAGAAACCTATGAAAGCATTAATCGCACTTACGATTGTTGTTCTAGCAGGATGTTCCACTATCGATTCAGTCTATACTGGCGCACAGGGTATTGTTGGTGGCGTTAAAGCCGATGTTGTTGGCGTTACTACAGGTACACTCGAAGCCGTAAGTGGTGCTATTAAAGATACAGCAGAACGAACAGAACCAGTAAGTAAGTAAAAGAAAGCCCCTTAATCGGGGCTTTTTTTGTAACTATTGATTATACTCTATGTGTCGAATGTATTCAGCCATTCCATGATCACAGAAGCTATCTAGATAGCCTTCACACCAACCTTCCCAAAGACCACGAACTTTGTCTTTGACTCTCTGCCAACCTGTAGGATTACGCAGATTGCCATAAGCATTGATGTAATGCTCTGTACCATGATGCTTGAATCCCATAAATCTAGGTGGTACTGATGTAACGATATCATTGTTATTCTTCCAACGATGATGTACAACACCTAATGAATTACAGTATCCTTTCCAACCAACTCTTGGCGAACCAAAAGTGTACAGTTCAACGGGGTCACCTAACGAGTCTTTATATAAGCAACGAGAAGCCATAATTGTTGCCATTGCGGCACCAAGTGAATGACCACAGAACCAGAGGTCTTTCTTTAGATTAACAGTTCTGTCGATGTCTTCACTGATCATCGGCCATAGATCATCTACTTCTTTCTTGAATCCTTTATGAACTCTAGAGATAGTCTCAGACACAACAGGCCATGCTCTCATATCAGCACCTAAATCCTGATACTCAGTAGGCTGTGTACCTCGACAAGCAATCACGAGATCAGTTTTGTTCTGAAATCTGTATGCTTGCGCTCCATCGTTATTATAGAACTCAATTGTAGTGAATCCTAGCTTTCTGGCTTGTTTCTTTACTTCTTTAGGCTCATTGTATGCTATGCTTGCTAACTTAGCAAATAGCAATGATCTTTGCATAAAGTTTAAATCTTTGATACTCAATTGATCACCCCCTTATTTTAAGTTATTATAAATACATCTATAGTTATTTATAGATTTATTATCAAGGAACATCAATGAGTATTCAAAAAATAGTAGATATTACAGGCGATGGTAGTTTTCCAAGTGGTGGATTCGACTACAATGGTAGACAATCTACATTTGCATTTCAGGGAGCCTTTGATTCCGCAACAGTCAAGATTCATGCATCTTTCGCAGAAGGTGCCGCAGGAACTTACATACCGCTTACAGACAGCGAAGGAAACGAATTGTCTGTAAGTTCTCCTGCTGTTCTAAATATAGATGTAGGACAATGTAGAATTAAGTTTGTCGTAGCTGATTCGGACGGCTCAACAGATATAGAAGTGAGGATATCATAGTGGCAGGTGGACAAAAGATAACAGTACCATATTCAACACAGGGTGTATCTGGAGTAGATATATTCAAGTTGGGCGCAGGAACAACAGACGAGTTGTTACCAATACCTGGCACAAAGTCCTCAGCATATCATAGACCTGTTTCATATCCTGGCGGCCAGAAAGACGTTTCTCTTATAAATGCTTCTTATCTACACACCTTCGCTAATGGAGATCCTGGCATAAAGTTTTTTAAGAGTGTTGCTCAATATGCAGATAGTGATCTAGTACATATAAGACCTAGGTCTATAAATTTTACATCTAGTGTCTATTTGTATAAAAATTACTATGTTCGTCTTGTTTCTGATGCAACAACAACAAGCGCAGACCATAATTATTATACACTTCACACCACTAAAGCTGAATCTGTAAGCGGTGCTAATCCAGTTGCTCATGGCACACTTTCAGGGGGTGAACCAAGTCATTGTGTGATGAAAGTAGACGAGATGGTTAGTGTTCGTAATGCATTGTTCGATTACAACAATGATCTACCCGTATTCGGAATATGGCCAGGCAATGTTTATAATAATCCAGACATAACTACTGCTAGTTCTGGTATTTTGGGGTTGGCTGATAATGGAGACTGGAGATATAGATTATGTCAATGGAACTTCATGTCTGGTGTTATTATGGAAAGTGCGGGGTATAGACAGGCTCTAGGATGCAGTCTGCTTCAGAATGATCCTCCATATAGAGATGCAGGAAAAGGCACTAACGCACAAGCTAGAATAATGTCTATGTATGGACTAGGCTCAATAGGTGCATTTAGTTCTGCTCTAAACGAGCCAGTTATGCATACCACAGATGGAAGCTCCATAGCCTCCACTTCGTTTCAAGGCAATACCAACGCATGGACAAGTCAGCATTGGACACAATACATGGAAATGCCTGAGTTAAGTTCAGGTGATAAGATCAAAATCAGTGTAAAGGTTAGATGTCCGGCTGACTCCGCTTTGAGAGAAAAGAATTTTGGTGGACTATACCTTAGTTGGAGATATCCTACTAGTGCATCTACCACACACCATAGAGTAGACTATATTGCAATCAAGGGAAGTGCTGTTACTGGATCACAGGCTCCTTTTACTGGAACTGTGCCTGATTCTGCTAACCAAAGAAGAGACAACTTTAGAGTTGTTAAGCAGGGTTGTTCTGGTAAGAACTCAACAGATGAACTTGCCGATAGTAAAAGTATCGTAGAAAGAGCCTCATATAATGCTGAAGACTTGCGATCTTGGACAGAGGTCTCTGTTGAAATACCTATTCCAACTGATATAGATTTCTCGGAAATCACTCGTAATATATTTGGTAACTTGGGTAATGATGTTAATGATGGAACATTGCCATACGGTACTAGAGAAGGTGGTTTAACTAATCAAATAGATAGCAATCTTCGATGTGGAATAGGAATGTTTTTTGCAGAGAACGGAAGCTATGTCTCTAATGATTCAACCGGCATTTTGACACAAGGAAATGAATTTGTGCCCGGTGCTGTATACTTTATTCATAATAACAAGTCTGGGTTAAATGCTACTTCTCTTACACAAGCTGAGTTACATGATACAGCAGGAACAACACCTGCGGCAGTTCAGCCAAGTAACGTGATGAAAGTCGGTGGTACATATACAATTGAGACTTTAGGGACATTAGATGCGTCATCAGACTATGCTAAAGTAAAGATTCAGAACGCAGACTTTAGTACAGGAGATAGCGTAAAGGATTATATAGAGGCTAATGATACAGCAGGATATGATGGCACCGGATTTGCATTTACGGTTGCGGAAATCACTTCAGCTTTAACAGGAACTGCTACGGTAAGACAGAGTGGATATCCAGAGGGATTGGCAAACTTTAAACCAATTAAAAATAATCCTGCTAGTCACGCACGAGGTCTGTTTAAAAGATCATCTGGACTTATACAATTCTATAGTCCTAAGATAGAGTATATACCAGTAGCATAACATATAAATAGAATAATAAAGTAACATTATTAAAGGAAATCACGATGGCAATCGGAACATATGTAACTATATCAGGAGCAAACGGCAACTTCCCAACTGCGGGTATTAATTACTCTGGTGGTGAAAAGACTTTTGCGATCTACGGAGAATCTGGAAATCTTTTTGATGGTGCGACTATCAAGATGGAAGCATCTTTTGATGAAGGTACTACCTATATTACTCTTGCTGATAGCGAGGGCGCAGACTTACAGTTTACCGGCAATGCAATCTTTCGACTCAACTTGGGTCAATGTAAACTTAGATTTGTAGCATCTGGTTCATCTAATGATGCTATATCAGTAACAGTAAAGGTATCTTAACATGGCTTTTAGCGTAGCGACAATAAGTACATTAGTGTATACAAACAGTCCAACCATAACCGGCACAGAGTTTGTATATTCTGGTGGCGAAAAGACTTTATCGATATTCTCGACTGCCTCAACATTTGGTGGTGCAACAGTGAAGATTCAAGCTAGTCTAGCAGATGCTGACAACTTTATATATTTAAAGGATAGCGAAGGTGCAGACTTAGCATTTACTGAAGACTCTTTATTTAAGTTAGATGTGGGTAGATGTAGAATTAGATTTGTCGCAACTAACGCAAGTTCGGGCACAAGCATAATCATAAAGGCTTCGTAATGCCTCTTATAAAGGCGACCTCACAGAACTTCACTAAGAGTGTTCTTGGCGACATAGAGGGTGATAAAATCGCCACTATCGGTGTTGGTACGTCTGACGCAATACGACCTAAAAGTGGTGTACTCAGAGTAGACGGGTTAAGTCTACAGAATGATCCAACTATATTCAAAGCTATAGGTGGTGAAAATACCAACACCTTAGATGGAACTATAACTTTAGATGCGCTTGGTGGTAGTGATACAGACATACACAACTTTAGTTCTGGAGATAGAATACTATATCACATGGGTGAAGATTCAAACCCCGACAACCAGAACTTCATGGTCGGTCTTGTAGAGGGTAGACATTATTTTGCGATACCAGTTAACTCTACATCATTCAAATTAGCTAGAACGCAAGCAGACGCAACTGCATCTACGCCAGTTCCAATAACTTTTGGCTCAACACGCTCCGGCACTACTACTCTTGTTCCCATACATCGCTTTGAGAACTTATCTAAACTTCCTATAAACACTGCTTACGGAAAGATTCAGAACTCTTTGTTCGATTACGGAACGCAAAATCCAAATCAAATCACATTAAACGCTCGACCACTATCTAAAGCTGACAACGAAAATATTAACTTTGATGATCCTAGTGGCATAGGAACTGTTCCGTACTGGAGAAGATACACTAGTTTATTAGTCAATGGAACATTTAGTCCTTACGCAGGCACTGAATGGTTAACAAACGAGTCTCCGTATAAACGAGTACAGGATACCGCTCGTCAATCAAAAGTTATATCTTTGTATGGATCGTCCACATTAATGCCTAATAACATTGCTTATGCGAGTATTGGTAGTAGTTATGCCGGATTCTATAATATCAATGAAGTCGCCAATAGAGTAGCTAGTCACACTAAACTTGGCACCTCTTCATCGCTAACTGATACTCTAGCGGGTAATAGTGATTACTGGATAAAGCATGAGTGGTATCAGCAACTTCCACACGCAGACAAACTTGTAAGACCTAACGGTAAGATTAAATTTGGTGTAAAGGTTAAACAACCAATTGACGATTTAATGAGACTTAATGACTTTGCGGGTATGTATGTTAAGTTAGAATATCCCTCGAATAGGGGGCAGAAGTCAGTTGCAATTGGATATTTTAAGATTCAAAGAAGAGATTCGACTCAGATAGCCCTACCTGTTGGTAGCATTACAAACACTGTTCAAAAACAAGTTAATTGGCATGGAGCAGAGATATCTTCTAGCAATAACGGTAATAGTCAGCAAAGAAGAGACTCTACTTATGGGTCATATCAAAACATGACGATACAAGAGTTAGCTACTGTCTATGCTGAAGACATACGAGACTTTGAAGAAATAGAAGTAGAGATGAATATTCCATCTGATATTATGCCACTAATAAAGGATGATTATCTGCGGAATGGTTTATTATATATCACGCAGAATACAACTCAATTTGACTATCAAGATATCGCAGTATCTACAGGACTGTACTACTCAGATCATTGCGCTAATCTGATGGGAATGGAGGGTGATTTTGGTACAACAGAGGATAATGCTTATTCTACAGTTAATGTGGGAGAAAGAGTGTTTGTGAATAATAACGCAGAGCCATTGGCCACGGCCCAAGCTATGGGATACGAATATAATGGTAGTGTCTTCACTGACTTTAACAGTCCCACTATACCAAGAGGATCGCTTCTCAGAAAGAAAAGTAGTATTTCGTTCACTTCTCCAACCAGAGATGTTGTTAACGACACTCAGATAAGATCAAACGGACTAGTTGTTGGCGATCCATACTTCATTGATAGTCTTGATGGAATAGCCCAAACAGAAATGCACGAACTAGCGGGTACAGTGCCAGGCGAAGAGATACCTGTAGAGTATATGACAGTCGGTGAAACTTATACAATATCTGATTTGGGAACCTCTGGCTCTTGGAGTACCATAAATGTGCAAAACGAAGCCTTTAACTTGTTTTCGATAGGTACAAATGATCATCAAGTCGGATATGCGTTCAAGTTTAAAGGATATAATAATGTGGCTCCAGTTGGTGGTAAAGTGACTAAGGGTGGATATCCTAAGTTCACAATATTTACTCCTAGAAAGACTACGACTGATCAGAAAGGTTACTTCACACGAACAAGCGGATCTGTTCAATTCTATAGCCCGTTTTTAGAAATATTACCTCCAGACGATCTGCCAGCTTCAGCATTTGTTCCATATATCGGAGAATCTTTTGCTGGCGCTACAATAGCTGAGAATAACCAATTCTCGTACCCAGCCCTTGGTGCAGGAGTATTTAGTTGGGCAGGGTTTGTTCAAAGTAATTATTCTGTATATCCATATAGATTCTACGGAGATAATGGTAGTGGTAATGGTGGTCAAGTATCATTCACTGGAGCAGTTGATGGTGGTGGGTCTGTAACTATTCGCTTCAAGTTTAATCATATGCCTTACGATCATTACGGTGATAATGAGGCTAGTACTGAAACTACTGAGACGTATTCAGTGGTGATTAGTGGTGCTACAGAACAGACTTATACTGTTGATATTCCTACAAGAACTCAGAGAGTTCCAATAGCACCAATTGCAGGCAATGGCGTTACGACTGAAGCTGAGAAGACTAATGAATTCAATGAGTTAGTTATGTATATCGGTACAGCCGCAAGTGATAATGGGCCAGGTACTACGATAACATTCAAGGATTTAGCGATTACGGATTACACATAATGGCAAGAAGAATAAGTGCTACGATAGGATCAGAGCAAAGGATTATAGTAGATCAGTTCCGATTAGATCCTACTAACTTTACTTTAGGATCACTTTCAGATACCACTATATCTACTCCTGCTGATGGTAATTTTTTATCATATGCTAGTAATAAGTGGGTCAATGTAGACGCAACGACTGCTCGTACTAACTTGGGTTTAGGCTCACTTGCTACGTCCAACAGCATTGATTTATCATCACAAGTAACTGGAACATTACCTAATACTAGTCTACCCACTGCCGCAACAAATATCACAAGTGTTGGTTCTCTTACTGGATTAACAGTCGATTCTCTCGGCATTGCTACTGATATTACATTTGATAATCAATTTGGCGCAACTACACTTAATGTTAAAAGTAGTACAGACGGCGTGTCTGTTAATGAACAAGCGATTGTAAAGGTTTCTGCTAGGTCAAGGGCCGCTGTGGAGTTCAGGAGTAGAAATTTCGGGAATAATGACTATGATCTATTCTTTGGTCATGTTGCAAATGCTTATGGTGAGACGCAAGACTATGCACTGCTTAGAGCGCCGACTAGTAAATTTATTATAAAGTCTGATGATGATATGGTTGAGTTAAGAGGCACTAAAGTCTTATTAAACACCCCTACCGTAGAGTTTGAAGGCTCTGGCTACTCTTCAGATTTGACTAGTTCTATCAAGCCAGACAATACTAACTCTTCAGCGAGCTGGTTAGATACTGGTAAACAATTTGATGTTGACGCACAAGAAGCACAGATCAATGGTGTTTGGTTAGGTGACAGTGGAACAAAGATGTATGTTATTGGATCGACCAGTGATGATATACACCAATATGCATTGAGTACAGCCTATGATGTTAGCACAGCAACATTCACTCAAACAAATACTTCTGGCTTTGGTGGTAATCCACAATCACTGTGGTTCAATAATGGCTCAGATCCCATAACAATCGATGCAGTTGTTCATAACACAGGACAACTTCTTGTAACTGTTGATGGTGGTTCTGATCAGCTAAGATCGTATAAATTAAGTACAGCATGGGATATATCAACTCGTAGTGCTAGTGCAGTTACTGTACGAGACTTTAGTACCAATGTTGATGCGAATCCAACAGGGATTGCATTCAATAACGATGGATCAAAAATTATTCTATGTGGTAGTGCTAGTAAAGTTGCAGACGAAAATGATATCATCTACTCGTATAATCTGAGTAGCCCATACGACATTGATACTATCAGCACCTCAACATCAGGCGGCAATAATGCGAATGCGCCAGACGCAAAAGTCAATTTAGCAGATTTCTCTGACTTTATAGTTCCTGTTGGACTTCCTAGTGATATACAATTTAGTGCAGATGGCACAACTCTATATCTCGTATGTAAAGATCGAGATGAGGTTATTACGTTTACGCTAGGCACCGCATTCGATATCACAACGATGACGTATAATGGACAGCTAGGACAATTCTGGGATGATGGAAATCTCTCCTCTGTATGGGTCGATCATGATAATAACATTGCGCTGATTGGTGGTCAAACCAATGATAAGGTTAGGCAATATACAGTAGATAATGATGCTCTGATAGTAGATGCTAAAAATACTCGATTCAAAGGTTCGATCAATTCTCATGGTCATGGTAACTTTGAAGGACATATGTTCATTTCTGGTAAGATTGTTGGTAGGTCTTCTGCTAACTTTGCTAATATCACATCAGGTGGTAATATCAATTTTACTGTCGGTGGCACTGGAACAGTTAAGATAGGTGGAACAAATCAAACTGGTGAGATTGATATCGGTAGAACTAATAAGACTCACACGCTGAAGCTTGCTAGTGGGCCGACTCATGGTATATTAAATGAAGGAGACGCTGATGAAGTTCCTGCTCAGACAAAGACTGTCGAGATAGGAATGGGTGGGCTAGCAGGCTCTACAACGAACACTACGATAGGTAATCCCACAGTAGGACAAACCAACACAGTGACTATAAATCACTCACCAGGCGTTACATGGACAAGTGGATCAGGCGCACCAACTCATAGTGCAAGCCCCGGTTCATTATACACCAATACTGGCGGTGGATCAGGCAGTACGCTTTATGTCAAAGAGAGTGGGACTGACGGCAATGGATGGGTCGGAAAGTAAATATTTCGCAAAAAAAGCCTTGACTTTTGTATTCAGTGTGTTATAATATGTACTTAATTGATCGAGTTGAGAGAGAAAATACTATGAGTTATGAAGCTGTTGATTATTCAAGCCCTGAAGTTTTCGTTGATTATATGATGTCTTTTTACAGCAATCGTCCAGATAGCGTCTATCCTGAGTTAGACTTTGATGAAGATGAAGTCTACAAAGCCCTAGCTACTCGCTTGACTCGTAAGAAGTATGAACTGCCTTTTGAAGGTGACTCAGTTGATCGTGAGATCGTTCGAGACATCGTTCTAGAAGACAGAATGAACTTATTCAGAAAAGGTCTTCTATAACCCTTGACTTTTGTTCTTATTGTGTTATAATATATACTTAATGACTTAAAGAGAATATGATTATGAAAGAAGCTATTGAAAACCTCAAAAAAGCAATCATCGCAGATTATGCACTTTTTAACAGTCGCATGGACTCTGACGATGACTACAAAGCATCCCGCATTGCACAGTTCGAAGAAGAACTTGTCGTTGAAGAAGCCCGTAAATATATCAAAGTATTCACTCGAAGTGGAGGCACTATCTGGGGCTTTATCATGAAAGAAGATGATAATAAGTTCAAGAAAGGCGATCTTCTCAAAGCCGCTAGTTGGTCTGCTCCTGCTCGAAACAAAGCACGAGGAAACATTCTGACTGATGATTATGAAATCCGATGGACTGGCCCACTTTACCTTTAGGAGTTAAGATATGCAATCTGTATATTATGTGATTCGAGATATCAAAAGTAGGTTTTCAAGAGATTCTGACGAGAGCCTAGTTTCCCTGAACAGCGAACTGTTCTTCCATTCTAAGATCGAAGCAGATTCAGCGTTCATGAGTGCTAATCTACCCTCTTCACAGTATCGAGTCGAGAAGTTCGAAGTATGAGCCTAAGAGTAAAGCTAATCCAACGCATGGATGCGTTACAGGGACTTATGGAGTCTAATGTTCATTTGGATGAACCTGTGCAAGTGATTGACTTGCTAGATAAAATTAAGTTTGCATGGTCTGCATTAAGCGAAGAAGATCGAGAATATATAGAATGTGTAGAGTATGCAATTGAAACCCAGTCTAGTTGGGACATTTAATGCGCTTGTAGTTCAGTGGATAGAACATCCGCCTTCTAAGCGGAGGGTCGCAGGTTCGAATCCTGCCAGGCGCACCAATAATAAGGAGATAGTATGACTACTGAAGATACTGATATTGAAACTCAAATTCCACTTGATCTTGATATTCCAAAGAAGAGTGACCGTTTAGGAAGATCACTCTCGGCAAGAGTTTCAAGGCACAAAGCAAAGGCTATCAAGAAGCTAAAGAGTTTGAAGCAAGAAGCCGAAGCGTTCAAAATCTTTAATAAAGGTAATGGAAAGTAGCACTTGACATCTTATGTCATATCATGTATAATGTATACATAAATTCTGGTAAGAGTACACTACACTATGTCTATCAAATACAGTATTTCTGGTCGATGTCGCAATGAAAAAGTTGTTGATATCTATGTGTGTAATCTACTCAAGGCATTGAAGATAAATCGACTATCTACTAAAAATATCGATATTGAGTTCAAAAGTAAGTTAGATGGGTCTGCTCAAGGCTTCTGTATTGGTGATAAGTCTCAAGTAGTTGTTCAGATTGCCAAGCGGTCTTCTGGTCAGAATATGTCGTTCTTAACACAGATGCAGACTCTAGCACACGAACTAACTCACGCCAAGCAGTTTCTTCGTGGTGAACTTGGATATGATGAAGATGGTGAATTTACTTGGAAAAATAAGAGTGCAAATGGATATAAATATAAAAATCAGCCTTGGGAGAAAGAGGCAGACAAACAAGAAAAGGCTCTCTTTTTAGAGTGCTTTCCATTTCACTTAGATATTAGGTAAAGAAAGACATGGCAAGATCAACAACAGGAAGCTGGCGCCCAGAGCCAGTTATTAAAAAGACTTCGATTGGTAGCGGAAGAGCAGTGAAAAGATCTTCTATGAATAAGTCGAAGAAAGCGAGTTTTAAAACGTACAGAGGACAAGGAAAGTAGTACCCTTGAAGTTAGAATATGAAAATTGATATAAGCGTATCGTTAGATACAAATGAAGACACTGAAATCGGCGCAGAGTTACTAGAAATTTTAGTAGCCCTGAAAGAAAGAGTCGATCAACTAAATGAAGAAAATAATGGAGAATAGTATGAGTTACAACAAGAAAGATGTCGTCAGTTTAATCACAAACGCAGGCGAGTATGTAGGAAGATTTAAGTCAGAGACTCCTACTGAAATCACTGTCACTGATCCGAAGATGTTGATCAGTGGTGAGAATGGTGTAGGATTTGCTCGTAGTGTTAGTATTACAGCGAAAGAAGATATCACTGAACTCACTTTCAATAAAGCAGGCGTTACCTTTGTAACTCTAAGTAGTGATGTTATTGAGAAAGCATTTATCTCTGCCAACAGTGGCATCGTAGTATAATGAAAGTTAACCCCAACAACAAACTTGAGAAATTGTTCGAGAGACTCCGACAAGAAGGATGGTATTGTGGTTGGGGTTTGGCTTGCTGTCAATCTTGTGCATGGGATGATGTTCCATTCGAGCATGAAGTAGGCCCATTCAAAGGGAAAGATATCGATTTCGATAAGTGTCTTTTCAATCACGAACAAGATTGTCAAATTGATCTTTATGAAGAAGGTGAAGAGTGCGATTCTTGTTGCGGTGATGGATGGAACAATGAAACAGAAGATGATTGTGAAATTTGCAACGGCATGGGTTATGTGTTGTCAGAAGAAATGCAAAAGGAATTAGACATTGAAAATCGTAAGTATTGTGCTTTTCCGCACTACACTTATGATGAGCAAAAAGAATCTACTTTCTGCTATTCAGGCGACAAGAATGGCGTGAAGAATCTAAAAGCAATTCTGCCAATCATCGAAGAGATGGGCTGTACATATCATTGGAATGGTAAAGGTAATAGTAGAATCAGTATTACTTGGGAGTGAGAAAGTGTTAGAGAATAATGGTGCAAAACTTATTAGAAGTTGTCTAGAAACGCCTGATGGTACGATTCTTCAGTCTCGTAGTCGTCATGATTATCGACAACATTTAGATGCCAACGGCAAGACTTATATGCTTGATGGTGGTTTGGATTATGTGAGATGTTCTGCTCATGGTGATGAGATTCATCATTGTGTCTGGGATGATGATCCATTCGATAAAGTTCGTGAAGCATTAGAATGGGGCAGTTACGGTCCTAAAGGTGATCAGCCACTCACATATAAGAAGTTGTGTGATATGTCTACTGAACACATCGAAGCAGTCCTGAAGAATGTATCTAACATTCTTCCACAATTCAGAGAAGCATTTGACTTAGAACTTAAATTGAGAGAGAGCGAAGATGCCTCTTCGTTTATCGCATCAAATAATTAATGGAGAAATAGTATGAAAATGTTACAAGGTAATGTACTCGTAACTGAAGTTGAGAAAGAGAAGACCACAGCAGGTGGTATCATTATCGCAGATAATGTTAGACTCGATAAAGCAACTCAACCGGGTTTAGTTCTGGCACTTAGTCCAGAAGTGGAAGAAATGGGCACACTAAGCATTGGTGATCAAGTGTATCTAACATGGCCCGAATCTCAACCAATCAATTTAGATGGTGAGAAAGCCGCAATCATTCATTACACACATATTAAAGCAGTATTGTAATGAGTATCGTAAAGGATAAAACCTATGTGGTTAATTCTTCAAGATATAGTTGTGAAGATGTAGAGCATTGGGTCAATGGCGATAAGAAAGTTGTTGTGACTACTCTATGGAAAGCGGGCACAGTTAACATTACTCCTCGTACTGATGAAGAAGTCGATCTACTGACCAAAGCACAAAGCCACACTCTTGCTGATAGATTTAAGCCATATGAGTTCACTGACTGTGAGTTTGATGCCACATATGATGGTGAGACAGATGATGTTGACTATCTTGGTTGGACTGAAGAAGAGGAACTCGAAGGCGTAATCGATGAAACTGTAGATGGCTTTGATGAAAACGGTGTTATATACCTAGAAGAGAATGGCTTCTTTATCGAAGACTCTGAACTTACATTCATGGGCGAAGTTCATGTAGATGGTGAGGAAGAATAAAATGGCTAAGAAATTCATTCATGTAAATCAGCACAAGATTCGTTCTAATCTGAAGCATGGAACGAATGAAGCTGTAATCACTGTGAAAGAAGGTAGAAGTAATACTTACGGACATTCAGTGGAAATACATGGCCCTAGCAAGATACTGTATAGCGGTGGAGATAACAAGCCTCTACTCGCTTGCGGTGCTAGAGTCGTAATCGAAACGGAAAGTGAAATAACAATAACATGAAAAAGTGGTGGAGAATTTGGGCAAAGTCTCTTGGTGAGAAAGTTGGAGAGACTGATAAGCAAGCAGATACGATTGCTATCATCAGAACATTCTGGTGGTTTGTGCATATATCTACTTGCTTTTTTATTATCCTAAATGCTATCGCAACTCATGGATGGGGGTTAATAGGACAATGAGTGCAACACATGGTGGTAAAGGGAGCAAACAGCGACCAACAAAAGACCAGAATAAGTTTGATAGTAACTGGGATGCGATATTTGGCAAGAAAGATAAGCCAAGTGCAGTAGACGATTGCGCTACTGTAACACAGGAAGGATTTGCGAAAAAAGACGGTAAAAGTAGTAAATCTTAATTTTAATATGAAGAGGAGAAATGTAACATGGAATTAGCGTATTCCTTAAACACCCTTTACTTCTTGCTATCAGGCGTACTCGTTATGTGGATGGCGGCAGGTTTTACAATGCTAGAAGCAGGGTCAGTAAGAAGTAAGAATGTAATTGAAATACTTTTGAAGAACATAGCACTATACAGTATCGCATCTATTGGATTCTTATTAGTTGGTTATGAACTGATGTATGGTTGGGGTCAAATCGATACCCATGCAATGTATTCAGATTTCTTTTTCCAAGTAGTATTCGTAGCGACAGCAATGTCTGTTGTTTCTGGTGCAGTTGCTGAAAGAAAGAAATTATGGACATTCTTATTGTTTGCCGCAGTATTTTCTTGCGTTCTATATCCCATTCAAGGTTCTTGGAGTTGGGGTGGTGGTTGGTTAAGCGAAGCAGGATTCTCTGACTTTGCAGGATCAGGTATCGTACACATGGCAGGTGCGGCAGCCGCATTAGCTGGCGTGTTGATTCTAGGCCCACGAGCAGGTAAATATACTAAAGGTGGCTTACCAAAGCCGATTCATGGATCAAATGCTTCGCAAGTCGCACTTGGTACTCTCATTCTTTGGATGGGTTGGTTCGGATTTAATGGTGGTTCACAGTTAGCGATTGACGGCATTGCAAACGCAGATGCAGTTGCTAAAATCTTCGTAAACACTAACACAGCGGCAGCCGCAGGTTTATTGACTGCAATGGTGCTGAGTAAACTATGGTTGGGCAAGACAGCATTGAATGCCGCAACGAATGGTGCGTTAGCAGGTCTAGTAGTAATTACTGCTGATCCATTGACACCATCGCCTGAGTTTGCTATTCTGTATGGTGCATTAGGTGGTTTATTAGTCCCTCTCTCAATGAGTTTCTTTGAGAAGAAAGGTATTGATGATCCAGTAGGCGCAATCAGTGTACACGGTGTTGCAGGTATTCTAGGTCTATTACTAGTTCCTGTACTGAACGTAGATGCTACATTTACCGCACAAGCAATCGGTATTGGAGCAATCTTCGGATTCATCTTTGTATCTTCATATGTTATTTGGTATTTGCTAGACAAGACTGTCGGCATTCGAGTAACTGAGCAAGAAGAAGTAGGTGGTTCTGATATGTGGGAAGCAGGTTCAAATGCTTATCCAGAGTTCATGAAGTAGAAAGACCAAAGTTCCACACTCGAAAGGGTGTGGAACTCTTTTAAGAGGATAGAGATATGGGTACTAAATTAGCAGGAATCATGGCAGTAGTGACATTCATTGTTTGTGGATTGTTCTATTGGTATTACAACGATACCCAAGAACGAATGGCAATCCTGAATGAAAACAATGCCAAACTAGAAACAGCAGTTCAAATCAGTGAACAAGCTGTCGAGTCTCTTCAAGCAGACTACGAGAAAGCGAATCAAGAGTTGGGTGAACTCAATGAGAAGTTCAGCAACATTCGCAAACAGAATAAGACTCTATCCAATAAGTTGGGTAGACATGATCTAGGCAATCTAGCAGAGAACAAGCCTGGATTAGTTGAAAAAGTTATCACTAAAGCAAGTGGTAAGGCAAATCGGTGCTTTGAGTTAATCTCGGGTGCTGAACTAACTGAGAAAGAGAAGGAGGCTACAAATGGTAAATCGTTCAATAGTGAATGCCCTTGGCTGTTTGATAACTATCGCACTGATTAGTGGCTGTAGTAGTATGCCAAAGCAGATCGTAGTATCTGCTGAACCGATTGAAAAGCCAAAGCTAATACTTCCACAAGCAGATGAACTTGATCTTCGTGATGTAGAGTGGATCATTCTAGTTAAAGATAACTGGGAAGAGCAGTGGGAAAAACTCCAAGAGAGTGGTGACGCATTAGCCTTCTTTTCAGTAAGCGATAAAGGTTATGAGAATCTGGGCTTGAACTACTCTGATCTAAGAGCATTCATTCAACAACAAGATGCTATTATAGCCGCTTATAGAG
>Ga0208134_1000817_pt1 | contig 19718 bp, 10 predicted proteins | sample VirMetDEL_Mar_31_FD_184515 | JGI IMG/M metagenome (GOLD analysis project Ga0208134, IMG submission 184515) | Aqueous microbial communities from the Delaware River and Bay under freshwater to marine salinity gradient to study organic matter... | ecosystem: Environmental > Aquatic > Marine >... | reverse complement strand
TACTTTAAGACAGATGCAGGTATGGAGGTTTACAAAACAATTTTAAAGAAACTTAAATAAGTTACCCTTTGTAGTGGTTAGGCCATCTTAAAGGTGGCTTAATTACTATAAATAATAAAAAAATACATTATGGCTGTAAGCGTAGATACTGTTTATCAAAGAGTATTGGCAATACTTAATAAAGAACAAAGAGGGTATGTAACCCCTCAAGAGTTTAATTTGTTTGCTAATCAAGCACAGAAAGATTTGTTTGAACAATACTTTTACGATATAAATCAATTCGGTCGAGTTCCAGGCAATAGCACGGAATACTCAGACATGCTCACTTTGCTTAATGAAAAAATTAATATATTCGAAGCGACTGCTCAACCAACCCGTACAGGGCTTTTCTTTGTTCCCTCAGCGGATCAGTATAGATTAGGAACAGTAATATATAAAAACACTACAACAAATTCTTTCGGTGTATCTACTACGGAGAATATAGAAGCGGAACGAATAAATGCAAATGAATTTTTGTATATAAACGCTTCTCCCTTAACCAAACCTAAAAATATTAGACCTGCATTCGTTTCAAACTCAAACGGAATCAGAGTGTACGGTAATTCTGAAATTACAGATGTAACTGAAATTGAATTTAATTATATAAAGAAACCAGTTAAAGTAGAATGGAAGTACCAAATGGTATTTGGTGAAGCTTTATACGATTCAACTTATTCTGTGGATTTCGAATTGCACCCTTCAGAAGAAACTGAACTTGTAATTAAAATACTAGAGCTTTCTGGAATACTAATAAAAGATTTAGCTTTATATCAAGTAATGAATCAAGAAGAGCAGGAAACAATTCAACAAGAAAAAGCATAATATATGGGCTTAATAAACCAAACAGATGAACAGTACTACCTAGGTCCAGATAATGTTTGGAACAGTTGGGACGAAGATTACGGTAATTATCAATTTACCAGTATAAAAGATATTATAAATAACTTCATTATATCCTACGTAGGCGAAGAGAAGATCATACCTAAAGCAAAAAGAACCGACGTAGCATTCCACGCTCAGCGAGGCATCCAAGAATTTAGCTTTGATATATTACCTTCTGTTAAATCTGCGGAGATTGAGGTAGGGCCTAATTTAAACTTCGTATTACCTAAAGACTACGTAAACTATGTAAAACTAGTTTGGGTTGATTCTAGCGGCATAGAACGCGTGATATACCCAGCCCAGCACACTAGCAATCCTTTCCCTATTCTACAAGACAACAATTACGAATATCTATTTGACGAACAAGACCAGGAGATTATATCTGCTCAGTCTTCAGAGACAAAGAAAAGATTTCAATCAACAACTAATAGTGAGATTGGAAATGAGTCTGATAATATTACCAATAGAGGATTTTCAATTAATCACTTTGGCAGACGTTACGGTATTTCACCTCAACAAGCACAAACAAATGGTGTTTTTTACATCGATCAGCTTCAAGGAATTATATTCTTTGACTCTTCATTTGTGGGGAGGATAGTTACTTTAAAATACATTTCTGATGGCTTAGGTACAGACGAGGAAATGGTAGTGCATAAATTTGCAGAGGAGGCTTTATATAAATACATGGCATACGCTATATTATCTACTAGAGCTAACACCCCTGAATATTTAGTATCAAGATTTAAGAGAGAACAATCTGCGGCTAAAAGAAATGCAAAAATAAGATTATCTAATATTAAAATAGAGGAAATTACACAAGTTATGCGTAATAAATCTAAGATTATAAAACACTAATATATGGCAGAGTTCGTACATACTTTCCGCCAAGGAAAGATGAATCAAGACTTAGACGAAAGATTAATCCCAGAAGGAGAATATCGTGACGCCTTAAACTTAGAAGTTTCATCTTCTGAAGGTTCAGATAGGGGAGCTATGCAAAATATTATAGGCAACTTAGCTATTAATAACCAGGGTTACAATCCCTCTACTCTCGTAGCAACTCAATGGGCAGCTAATGAATACATAACAGCTTTAACTAATGCTACTTGTATAGGTGGAATTTCTGACACGCTTAATGACAATGTATACTGGCTGATTACATCGGATGAAGCAGATGTTATAGCTAAGCTAGACCAAAGCGAAAATGTAGTTTCTCCAATATTAGTTGACACCCAAAATATATTAAAATTCTCTACTAACTTTTTAGTAACAGGTATAAACATATTAGACGGCGTCTTATTCTGGACAGATAATAATACAGAACCTAAAAGCTTAGACATTAGTAGGTTTCTAAATTCAACCACCGATTTTGTTACTCATTCTCAAATATACGGAAGAGACTTCATAGAATCAGATGTTACTGTTATACTAAAATCGCCTCTTATAGCTCCGGGATTTACAGCTTTAGCTTCTAAAAGAGGAGGTCAAGGCACAGGCATTGATCCTGTTTCAGTTATATATAATGTAGCCAACGAGGTAAATTTTACTTATTTGCCAGACCCTGCTTCACCTGCTGTATATAAATCTATGCCCACTTTTGCCGCTGCTCAGTCCGCAGAAGCGGGAGAGTTCCCTCCAGGTATTGATGGTATAGTTTTTATCACAACTAGCGGTTCTCCTAACTGGTTAAATGGTGATGTTATAAACCTTAAAGCTAAGAAAGTTTCTGAGTATCAAGAAGCTTATGCTTATCAAGTTGTACTTCTTATTACTGGAGGTGGAGGAACAAATAACATACAAGCGCAAATTCAATCAATATCTTCAGATATATTAAGATTTTATACTGAAACAGGAGGTGATGATCCGCTTGTGTGGGAAGCTTTACTCGAAGAGGGGGATTCCATGTTTGAAAATCAATTCCCTCGATTTGCATATAGATGGAAGTATTCTAATAATCAATATTCTTCATTTTCACCGTTTACCTCGGTGGTCTTTGTTGGCGGCAAGTTTGAGTATCTGTCAAGTGACGGATATAACCAAGGAATGATTAATAACATTAGATCGCTAGAATTAAACAATATAGATTGGGGTGGAGACGATGTTGAGTCCATTGAAGTTTTGTATAAAGATTCTATTTCTCCGGCTGTATACACAGTAGACACTTTAGAATCAAGATCAATTACAACTTTAGATATATCTTCTGAAATTATAGGGGCTTTAGTAGAGAGCAATCAAATACTAAGACCCTGGGATAACATTCCGTTAAAAGCAAAAAGCCAGGAAATAACAGGCAATAGACTTCTATATGCTAATTACACGCAAAATTATGCAGTGGATAGGAATATTTCCTTGTCTATTAATGAAGCTCCATCTGAGGTTGATGAAGTTAGATTCCCTAATCAATCTATAAAATCAATAAGAACTTACCAGGCTGGAGTACTTTTTAAAGATCTTTACGGCCGTGAAACCCCCGTTTTTACAAATTCAACAGCTTCTGTCATAATCCCTAGAGATTCAGCTAAATTTGCGAATGCCTTAGAATTAACCTCTAATGAATTACCCCCTAATTGGGCTACTCATTTTAAATACTTTATAAAAGAAACCTCTAACGAATACTACAACCTAGCATTAGATAGGTATTATATTGCCGAAGACGGAAATGTATGGCTCTCGTTCCCTTCTTCAGAGCGAAACAAGGTAGATGAAGAAACTTATTTGTACTTAAAAAAGCAGCATGATACAGACGTTTCTGTAGATATACCGGCTAGGTATAAAATATTATCCATAGCTAATGAGGCTCCTGATTTTATAGCTACTACTACTTTAGGGATTGCTCAGTCAAACTGTACTTTATTAAATGCGAGTAGACCGGGCGTAGATGTAATACAATTTAGATTTAATGGACCAACAGCTGAATCTAATCCTGCTTTTAACGGGGGGCTTCAAGCTACAAACACCTTAGTCATTACTTCAGGGGGAACTAGTACCGGAGAATACAAAATAGCCTCGGGGGGACCCACGGGAACAGGTAATGAATATAGCGTAACCTTAACTGAACCATTGGGGCTAGATGCTTCTTTTTTAGATCAGCTTGGATCAGGCGATAATATAACTATTACAATAAACGAAATAACCGTTGAGCAATTACCCGAGTTTGAAGGCAGGTTTTTTGCTAAAGTAAACAGAAATGCGGCATTTGATACCAATATTATAGACACTTTTTCAGATGCAGAAGACAGATATGGTATTATAGCACAGCTTGACGTGCCTGCAAACATAGCTATTCCAGCGCCTCCTACTTCGGGAGGTGGATCAGGATCATCTGGACCTGGTTTTGGAGATGCAAATGCTAGAGGCGGATATAAAGGCGAGGATAAAATGTCTCCTCCTATTGCTAATCAAGACTGGTTTGGCGTTGGTTGGTCAAATTATCCAGGCGGTAATGATAGTCCTATAAGCTCTGGAACATTGACTACACCGGTAATTGACGAATATATGCCTCAAGCGGGTACAAATGTTCGTTTTCTTAATGCAGATGGAGTTGAAAGTGAAGTATACATAATAGGCACTACTCAAACAAACTATGATCGTAGAGGAGTAGAGGATGTTTTTGGTTTTGGGCAAAGAACAATAGGTAGTAACGCTAGAAAATCTGTAAGATGCACCTTAGATAGAAATTTTGAGTCTGGGTTTGGAAACGCTGTTACCGTGCAAATTGTGCAAAAAATAATTACACCTGGTAATAAAATATTGTCTTCCAGTAACCCTGCTATATTTGAAACAGAGCCTAAGGAAGCTGTAGATATTGACATATACTATCAAGCTACTAACGCTATTCCCGTAGCCCAGTATGGCACAGCTATAATATTAGATTGGTTTAATTGTTATTCTTATGGTAACGGCGTTGAGTCAAATAGAATTAGGGACGATTACAACCAGCCTTACATAGACAAAAACCCAATAGCGTCAGCTCCATTAGATGATCCGTATGCACCGGAGATTAAAAGTACGGGCTTAATATTTTCACAGATATATAACTCTAACTCCGGTATAAATGGACTTAATCAATTTATACAAGCGTTACCTATAACTAAAGACTTAAACCCTGTGTACGGTTCAATACAAAAGCTGCATTCAAGAGATACTAATGTTGTCGCAATGTGCGAGGATAAGATACTAAGGATTTTAGCTAATAAAGATGCTTTATTCAACGCAGACGGCAGCGCTAATGTTACTTCTAATAGTAACGTATTAGGCCAAGCTGTGCCATTTGCTGGTGAGTTTGGAATTTCAAAGAACCCAGAATCTTTTTCTCAATTTGGATACAGAGTGTATTTTACAGATAGAGCAAGAGGAAGTGTTTTACGATTATCTAACGATGGTATTGAGGAGATATCCAGGTATGGCATGGAGGATTTCTTTTCAGATAATCTAATTAAAAATAAAGATATATTTGGATCTTACGATATAGGAACAGGTGAATACAATGTTACCTTAAATTATCTAACTCCCGAATGGCAAGAGAAACTTTCTATAAGTCAATTTGATAGGACTAATGAAACGGATCCGTCTTGTGCTCCTGAGATAACAAAAAATCCAACATTAAAAACTACTATATCATTTGCAGAAGGGGTTAACGGATGGACAAGTAGAAAATCATTTATACCTGAATTTGGTTTATACCTTAATAATTCTTATTATACTTTTAGGAATGGATTAATATGGGATCATAAAGCTAACTCTATATACAATAATTTTTACGGGTTGCAATACGATAGCTCTGTAGATCTTGTTACGAACGATTCCCCTAATACAGTTAAAGGGTATAAAACATTGAATTACACAGGCAGTGATGCATTGAAATACCAATATCAGTTAAATTCAACGGGTATTAGAAATTATTCTATAGCAGAAGTATCTGCAAATCAATTAGTGCCTAATACATTTTCTACAACAAGTGGCTGGTATGCTAATTCTGTATATACAGATTTGCAAGAAGGCCAAGTTAAAGAATTTATAACTAAAGAAGGTAAGCATTTTAATTACATAAAAGGATTACAAACATATTTTGACACAACATGCGACACTAATGTAAATTCTCAAGAATTTTCCGTACAGGGTATCGGTAGAGCGAGTGTAACAGGGGACACTGAGATTACGGCTTGGGATGTCAATATATGTATTGACGCTAGCTGTTACAATACAGTACAACCTCCGGTTGTTGTTAACCAATTCTACGAAGGGTTAGAAGATACCGTTATGAATATACAATTAACTGGACCAGCAACTTGTGGAGATGGAAGTGCTGTGGTTTATTCTTTAGCCTCAGATGCTACTACTGGTGGAACTTTAGATTCTGTTTCATCTACTGGAGCATTTCAGTTTACTCCAAATCTTAACTACTTTGGCGGTAGCGGTAGTTTTAATGTTAACGCTTGCTGTGGAGGTGTTTGCAGTATGTTTACTGTAACTTTAGAAATACTACCAGTAGCTGAAGATCCTTATTTTGTTAGCTCTTATCCTTCTATTGCATTGCAGCCAGAAGAGTGTTGGGAATACAACCCTATAATATTAGCGGATCCAGATCACGCCGCAACAGAGTTATTTATTCAAACGCCCGTACCAAACTTACCTAGCTGGATGGCTCAACCGCAACCTTTAAATGATGGTACTGGAAATTGGTATATACCATCTAGTTGCTTACCCGCAGGTGCATCGGCTTCGGCAATTAATTTTACAATGACAGTTGAAGATCCTGATGGAAACACTGGAACTCAAGAAGTTGGAGGTAATACTTTAGGCGAAGCTATTATTTCACTGGAATTCCTAGTAACAACCCGAGACCCACAGCAAGCAAGGAGCTACACGGATCCTGTTACGGGGCTTGTTACTCCGATGGCAGCAATTTCTAATTCCGCTCATGGTTGTAACTTAGGGACCTACTTAGTAACAGGTAATGGAGTACCTATAGGCAGAGCTTATGTCGGCAATATTGATGATGCTTACGGGGCTAATAATCGTTTTGATACTTATACTACGGATCAAAATGGTATCGCTAATTCTCCTACGGGAGATGTAATGGCCGATGTTGTTACAGGCACTACGCAAAATGTTCCTAGCGCCGCATTTCAAGGAGTTACAAGTACTGTGTTGTACAACCCGACAGATACCTCTTGGGCTGGGTGGAATTTTCCACAAAAATATATCACCGCTGGAGATAGGTTTGCTCTACCAAGTGATAGGCTTGTATCTACCGACAGATATAACTTATTAACAATAGACGCTACTATAGCAAATGACATAATAAATAATTCCCCAGATCTTAATAATCCAAGCTTTATTACGTTTGCACTTGTGCCGGACACATTTAGATCAGATGGCAGGGAAAGTATCCATGGGGATGGTGTTGCAATGCAAATATTCCAAGCTGGGGTTGAGGTTTATTCCGCGATTCAGCCAAACAATAGCGCCTTAACAATCGATGTACTAACAGGTAATATAATACCTTAAATTAAATATTCATGAGCAATACAGTAAACGTAGGTAATTTTTCAGTTGAATGTTTTCATTCGCCAACCCCTGTTGTAGAAGGAGAACCGGTGTTGGATTACGAGAACTCATATCTTGAGTTAATTCCAGATGCTGGATATGTAATAGATGCTAATAATTTTAGTGCAATAACGCCTTTGCCTGACTACGTATCTTCAGTTACATTTTTTCAATCTACCCAGAATGCTAATAATGTAATATGCGAAGTTCAATTAATACCGGGGACGGTTATGCCGGCTGGTGGGATCGATATTAACTTGTGTATAGCAGGTTCTTCGGCTACAGATAATTACTGTGTTGAAGGTACCGTTAGTTACTCTAGGGTAGCTAATGTGGTTCCTGCAACGCTTAACGAAACATATAGTCTATGCGGGTCATTTAAAGAAACAAAAAATGTATTTACTCAATCTGTATTGGCTACTCCTGGATATTATTTTGCAACTCAACCTACAATATCATTAACCGCTGGTAATTCAGATCGTTACACGGTTACATCCTCTAATGTTTTAGATGTGGATGGCAATATAGTTAACACAGTGTTTACAGTTAATTACACATTCATCGATCAGGATATAACGGGAGATGCGTGGGAAATTGAAGCAGTTGCTCAAATTATATATGTTCCTACTATTGAAATATCAAATTATACGGTAAGCACCGCTGCTTTTCCTTCGCAAGGAGGGTTTAGATATTATACAATATTTGGAGATGACGGAGCAAATTGGACGCTAACAGCTGTGGGAACTAACGGAATAAATAATATACTTTCAATTGACGGTTCTACTTACGTAAACACTTTAACAGGGGTATTAGGAGCCAATGGGTTGCAAGAAGTTTTAGTTTTTGTACCCTCTTCTTCAATTCCTCAAAGCTTTGACTTAACAATATCAGGTGATTTATCTTCTCCTTTTATTCAACCAACAACCGTTACTATAGCTCAATTAGCTAATATAATTATAACTTACGCTACTACTTCTCCCTTAGGTTATTTAGTGACTCCTGGTAGTTATACTAAGACAGGGTTTTCATACGCTTCATTCTTAGCTCCTAATCGACCTACAACTTCTATAAACTGGATTGTTGATTCTAATGATCCTGCTACTGTTTTAATAAAAAAACCTAACGTACAGTATTATGATTATATACAAAATAATGATTTTTTAACAGTTGTATTTACAACTTCTGGAACTGGATTTACACATCCTATTCCTCCGCTGCCAGCGGGAGTCGATCCTTTACTATTGCCTAGCGTTGTAGGATGGAATTTTATTGGAGAAACCAATTACGGCTCATCAATAGAGGTTACTTCTATTGATTATGTATTAAATACAATTACATTTAATACGTCTATTACCGTAATTGCAAATCAGACGGAAACTATAGGCAATAATAAAAGCAACAATGTTCAGTTTGATTTAAGTGTACAAACCTCTGGAAATGGGGTAAGCATTTTCGGATCTGCAGCTGTAAACAATTTTGGATTTGCTAATAATACTTTTTTATTTTTAGTAGATGAGCTTGTGAAGGAAGTGTCTTTACCTACAGTTGTTACAACAGGTGTATCAAATGAAACAGGCACTACGGCTGATAGCGGAGGCGAAACTATAACGGATGGAAATGGAACTATATCAGGAAGAGGTGTACAGTGGAGCTCTTTAGCAGATTTCTCTGTAATTGACGGCACAACTACGGATGGAACAGGTACTACAAATTATGCTAGCACTATAACTGGCTTAACTGTTGGTAATACTTATTATGTTAGAGCTTACGTTATAAACGAAGCCGGTATAGCTTATGGTCAAGTAATACAATTTGTGTCTTCTATATCTTTTCCTTGTGGAGCAAACATACCTTCTGGAGGAGTAGGTATTACAGATATTAATGTAAACCTAGACAGTGCAGGAGGTCTTTTAGCTTTTGCTTTTAATGGTCAAGGGATTCCGGATAAAATGGAAATTATACATGGAACAGCTACTGGAACTAAAGTATCTACAACTAGTCAGTCTGCCAACGGAAATTCAGGCCCATTTGACAACACTTATGGAACAGAGCCCAATAACACTATACCTACCAATGCGCAAGCTGTAGCTAACGCTCAGTTTGTAGGTACGGCTATTCAAAATCCTTGGACTGTTACAAGGCAAACGGAGTTTAATACAGACACAGGCTTTTCAGTCCCTACTATGACTATAGGGGCAGTTACATACCAGCAAGTAGTTTGGTGGCAATATACAGCTGCAGATTTTCAAACAAACCCTATTGCTACTGTTAGAATTACAGGGACAGTTGGTACAGGATGGGACGCTATTAGACTATGCTGCCCTGATGGAAATTGCATAGTATAATAATATAAAAAATAAAATATGGATTCAATAACACTTACTTTTCCAGAGCCTATACAGGTATCTGTGCAAATCGGAGACACCGCTTACTTTACTAATGATGTAAACGGTGTTATCATGAACGTCATAGGAGTTATAACGGCTATAAATTACACGTTGAATTCTATAACATGTGATATAGGCCCAACTACACCTCGCCCTTCAAATACTAGCTTCATTCTTTTCAGTAAAACTAACGAAGCAAATATGAGCGCCCTAACTGGATATTACTTATATTCTCAGCTTAGAAACAACTCTACGGAATACGCGGAGCTTTTTTCTATTGGCACCGAAGTGTTTGAGAGCAGTAAATAACACGTAATAATAAATTATAAAACTTAATTAAATGATAGGACAAGCAATTGGCGGACTTACGAGTATCGCAAGCGGAATTATTGGCAGCGGAAAACGTAAGCGAGAGCAAGCCGCAGCTCAAAAAGAAATGAACCGAAGAAAAGCAGCTTATGAAAACCTAGATACTACTAATGTATATAAGAATATGGAAAATACCATGGAAGACTTGACTGTCAACCAAGGGCAGGCTCAATTTGCGGCTGAACAATCCAATCAAGGTATACAAAACATAATGAGTGGAATGCAAGGCGCTGCAGGCGGATCTGGTATTGCAGCATTAGCTCAATCTTTATCTCAACAACAGCAAGGGCAAACAAGGCAAGCTTCTTTAGATATAGGTAGACAAGAGCAAAGCAATCAAATGGCAGAAAGAAAGCAGGCTGGCAACCTGCAATTATATGAAGCAAAAGGAGAATTAATATCAAGGGACGCGGAAAAAGACAAGGTTTCTACTTTAATGGGTATGTCTCAGCAAAGACTAGGAGCTGCAAATCAAGCCAGACAAGATGCTACCAATGCTATTGTTGGAGGAATTGGTAATGTAGCTAGCGCAGCCACAGGACTTATTCCAGGGGGAAGTGCTTTTTCTCAGGTAACTGGTGGGTAAAGCTAAACAATAATATACAAAAAAAATGAATATAAATTTAGTAAAAGGCGAAGCTTTAATAGGACAAAGCAAAAGATCAACCTGGAATCAAGCTTTTCAAAAAAGCTTTGGTGAGGGGATGGAGATGATGGCTGTGCAGAAAGCCAAGAAGGCTCAAGCTGCTAAAGCTATTAATAATAAAGTTGCTGGCTATATAAACCAGTTAAGCTCAGATATTGATTTAACTGAACTAACAGACTCTCAAAACAAAGCGGTAAGTAACTACTTAGTAGACCAAAGAAACGATTATGCAGAGGCAGCTAGTAGAATAGCTAGAATAGAAGATACTTCCTCTGGGGAATATTTAGACGCTAGAGATAAGATGAACAGTATACAAAGATCTTTTAGCAATTTAGCAGGCCAATTAAATGGCTATAAAGAAGACAAAATTTCTTACCTAAAAGATTTTGATGATAGAAGAGTCTCTGATGGTAATGAAATAGGGTCTTTATCCAATGCTGCTAAATTATACACTAACGAAGGAGATATGGGGATTGGCCCAGGAGGGCAGTTAACTTTTTATAATGAGTTAGAGGGTAATTACGAAAACTATTCTACAATACAAAAACCATTTTTAAAAGACTTTAAAGCAGCTGATAGTATTCTTCAAATGAATGAATCTGTATACAATTCAGGTCAAGCATTAAGCGGAGCTAGGAAAAATATGCTTCGTAACAAGATGAAAAACATGATTAACTCTGGAGGTAGAGATACGTTATTATCTTTAGCTTCAGATGATTTTATGATTGAAGGAGGTTTAAATATACAAGACCCTTCTTTATTTGAACCAGGCAATGAAGATTTACTGTCGGATATGGTTTTAAATAGCTATATGGATGCACTTTCAGATACAGCTGCTCAAGGAGCTGCAGATAAAAGGCCAGAAAGAGGCAAAGGCTCTGGAGGCTTCAGTGGAGCTATGCAAGACGAAATTAATGTTTCTGGGCCTGTTGTTGATAAAGCTATGCAACTAGCTAACATGGCTACCCTAAACGTACCCGCTAATCAAAGAGAAGAGTACACGAGCATAATTGTAGATGAAATAAACTCTATTGATCCTACAGCAAAGGAAAGACCATATATTTCAAGGGGTACTATGTACAACCTGTTTTTGCAAGATCAAAAAGAGAATGTAGAAGATGGATTTTCAGACGGACCCGAAGCCAGGGACTTTTTTAAGAAAAACTACGGGATGAGTCAAATATACAAATACAATCCATCATCTCCAGGTGAATCTAGAGGCATTGCTATTAATACAGATGTGCCTCAAGACTTATATGAGTTTTTTATAAAGAATTCCAACTTATCATCCAAGGTTACTAATTACCATCTTGGTAAGTTTAACGAATATGCAGGCGGAAATCAAACAGTAAAAAATAAAGAAAAAAATAATACCGAAAGTTCAGGTGCTTACGATAATCTAAATTAAATGGAAAAACTATATAATCAATTAAATAAAGACGGTAAATACACGAAGACATTTGAAGAGTTTCAAGTGCAATTTGGTACCCCTGAAAAATCTGAAAAATTATACTCAGCATTAAATCAAGCTGGAGATTATACAAAGTCATTTGATGATTTCAAAGTGCAATTTAACGTACTCCCCGAAGGAGTTATAGAACTCACTGACGAGCAAGTGGGAAAGACAAACGACTCTGCAAATGTGGATCCAGCTGTGGAGTCAGAAAACAATACGGATTCACAATCGGCAAATGGTTTATCGGAATTAAAAGAGACTGAGCCTATATCAAACTGGCAATCAATTAAAAATTCGTTTTCTAACATGGGAGAACAAGTTGGAGATGTTTATGAATACTGGTTTGAAGACGAAGGAGCTAATGCCGCTTTAGATATAGCCACCAACAGCGTTTATAGTGCAATATCGGGTCAAGACACTATAGATGACTTTGTTAAAGAACAAGGTAAAGATTCTTGGATGGCAGAAGGTTTAGGAAGCGAAGCTACTTTGGAGGCTATTAAAAAATATGAAATTGAACAAAGCAAAACCAAAAAAACTAAAGGTGTAATAGAAAGCTTTAAAGATGGAAATATTGGAGGAGTTTTAGCGGGTACCATTAATGCTTTAACGAGTATGGTTGGGTCGGTTGCTTATGGCGCAGGTACTTTAGGAACTGGTTTCTTTATGGACTACGTTGCAGAAAACTATATAGAATACAACAAACTTAAGGCAGAAAATTTAGGCGTAACTTTGCCTGAGCTAATTACTTCAGGTAAAGCAGATAACGCAATACCAGTCGGAATGGGTGCGCTGTCTACAGGTTTAGAATTAATAGGTCTTGGTCTTATAGGAAAAGGAGTAAAGGGAGCTGTTAAGGGTAAAGGCGGTAACACAGGACTGTTAGGGTCTGCTAGTAAGTATTTAGCTGAGAAGCTTATTTATAGTAAAGGAGCTAGAGCTACTATGAATGTCTTAGGAACGGGTGCAACAGAATTTACTACAGAGATTTTACAACATGCCTCCGACCAAGTTAATCTTGAGTTAGGTCGAGTAGCAGGTACAGATGAAGAGGCTCAAATAGGTAAAACATTTATAGACGCAATTACCAGTGAAGAAGGTTTGGAAGCGGGTATACAGGGATTCCTTGGAGGGGCAGGTATGACAGCTGGATCTTATTCTGCTAAAGCAATGAACACTATAAGAAATGTAGTTGACGAAGATGCCGCTAACAAGTCTTTAATTAAACTAGGAACTCTCGAAGCGAACTTAAAAGCGGCTACAGATCCTACAGTAAGGAAAGGTATAGAGGCTCAAATAGAAGCTCAAACCATAGAAATAAGTGACTTAGTTAACAAGGGCAATGATATATATAATAGCTTAGATGACGGGGATATTTCTAAAATAGAAAACCTAAGAGACTTAGGTGACGCTGCTCTTTTTCAGGTAACAGAACTTGGTAAAAAACTTAGAAGAGGTAATATATCTCAAAAGCAATACGAACTTAGTAAAGGCGGGTTTGAAATTGAATATAAAGCTGCTCGTCAGGGATTGATTGATATGGAGCTCGACAAGAATATAGACTTTGCAAAAAAAGAAGCCGAGTCTAGAGGGTTATCTTTTAAAGTTTACGAAACAACTAAAGCTATTCAAAACGCAGTCAATAAGCTTGGTAATATATCACAAAAAGACAAAAAAGTATTTAAAGACAGCAAGGGGAACATACACGGGTTTTCTATTGGAAATAAAATATTAATAAACAAAGAAGTTGCTAAAAAAGAAGGGGCTATTAATGTAGGGTCTCATGAGGTGTTGCATCCTGTTTTTAATAAATTAATAGGTAACGTTGCTGAGCAAGGTAAAATTGTTAAGCAATTTAGAAAATCAATGACCTCTACGCAGCGTAGCTTTGTGGATAAGCAGATGAAAGACCGAGGTTACACTTCTCCTACTAAATATAACACAGAATATATAAATGTATTTGCAGACGCGTTACGTAAGAAGCAAATTAATTATGACAAAACTACTTTTGAAAAAATTGGAGATGCTATAGTTGGTATCTTTAAACCTAAAGGCTACGAGAATGTGTCATTTGATAACGGACAAGATGTATACAACTTTGTAAAAGAATACGACATTAGCGCAGAGCAAGGGCAACTTACTGAAAAAGCTGCAAAAGCTATAGGAGATGTTGATCTTTCTGATGCTGCACTAAAAAGCGGTGAAGTACAACTTTCTAAATCAGTAGCAGAAGCAGAAGTAGCTTTACAAGAGGCTCAGGATGCAGATCCAAATGATCCTAGATACTTTGACAACTTAGACAAAGCAGAAGCTGAGTTAGATGCAGCAGAAGATGCAATTAATAATCCGCAAAAAGCTACTCCAGAAGTTAAGAAAGAAGTTAAGCCTAAAACAAAAGTAAGCAGACCTGAAAAACCTATAAGAACCACAGAGCTAGGTCCTAGGGATCCTATATCTAAAAAGATAATGGACACTTATAACGAAGGCATGGAAGGTGTCGAAAGACCTGAGTACAAAGCGAACAAGCCGCTACCAGCTTCTTTAGAAAGAAAGTTAGTACCTATGTTTGAAGGGTATATCAATACCATCGTGCAACAAAAATTTAAACAATTAGGGCCTGAAGCTTTAGAATTTCAAGATGCTTTATCTATATTAAGAGCAGAGGTTGTTAGTGCAATACGTACATTTAATCCAAAAGTAAATAAAGACCTAGCAGGTTATGTGAAAAGATATGGTGTGCAAGCTAGACAATCCTTAATGTTTAAGGATGCTAACACTGAATTTACATCTGACTTGGATGATGCTAAAACTGTTATAGCTAAAGATGACACTCAAACCATTGACAGAAGCGGGACTGTAGAGCGTGGTCAGGCCACGTTTGATGAGCTTGATTTGGTAGATGATAAACTAATACTAGATGTAAAAGCAGAGCTTTCTAAAGAGCTAAGAACGCGCGCTCAGAAAGGTACGCTTTCAGAAATGATTAGCATAAAAAAAGGCAGAGAAGTTTACATGGTTACTTGGCTTGAAAACTTTATTGATAAAACTTTATTTAAAAAAATATTAAAGAAGTGGGGAGCTATTGGAGAATCCAAAGGGGTTACTAAAATACCACCTGCATATATAGACTTTTTAAATAGCGCAGCAGCTTTTGATATTGTAACTAAAGCTTTGCCAATAAAAACTATAAAGAAGAGCTATAGTAAACTGTTTAAAATAGAAAAACTTGGGCGAGAAATTACGGCTGAGGGCAATCCTATATACAACATTGAAAAAATAGATAAAAAAACATGGCTACAGTATTTCTTAGACGGCAAAAAGTCAACTATCTTAGAAAGACAAAAACAATTAGCGAGAGAGATTATTACTCCGTCTGTTAAAACTGCATTAGCTGAATATGCAACTCCGGAAAATATAGCTGCTTTAAAAGAAGTGAAAGAGCTAGCGCCTGAAACTGCTTTGGACGTTATAGCGGATGTATCTATAGCTGCTAAGCTTAGTGAATTAGAGTCTAAGATTGACAGATATAAAGGCGAAAAAGGTAGTTTTGATGTAATACAATTTTCGAAAGAGCAATTGCAAGAGAACACAAATGCTGTTGAAGACGGGAGAGCTAATAGTGTAGCAAAAGCAGTTATACCTACTTTAAGAGAAATGGCTAAAGATTTTGGATTTGACTTTGGAGACAAAGACTTTTTACTATCTAATAAAGCTAAGGGTTCTCAGCTATTTGATTATGACGCCACTAAAGAATTTTACAATACCCGTGAAAAGCTTATGGAATTTATGCCAAAAGAGCTTACTAAATTTAGAGGGGTTGTTGGGGCTTTGCTTGGCTTTGTATATCGAGAAGATGGATCATACTTTAAATTTAATGAAAGTAGTGTTAAAAAACTAATAGATAAAAACGGCAATCAGATTACAGACGAAGCTATCTTAAAAGAATTTCAAGAAAAAAGCTACGGTTGGTATAAGAACAATCTTTTTGACAAAGAAGGGAATACTAGTAAATATTCAAAAGATAGCAAAAAGCTTTTAAAAGAATACAACAAGTTACTTAAAAAAGCAAATTTAAAAGGAAATACAGGTTTTAGCACAAATGCTTATAAGGTTAGAGTTGCAAAAGGTCTTTTGCTTAATAACAACATTCAAGACGCCGCCGTAAGCTCTTTAAAATATCTTTCTAATAACAACGAACTAAAACAAGCTGCTGCAAATTTATACATAAGTTTATTAAGGGATTTTGTTAATGCATCTAAAGATAAAAAAGCTGCAGTTAAAGCGGTTGTTATAATGCTTGTTGCTAATAGAAACACTGTTAATGCTCTTAGAGCTTTATCTACAGTCGACAGAGTTGTTTACGATGCTAATAATAAAGACACCGAATATCATTTTGAGCATAACGCGGCAATGGCTAGGGTCATTCCTGAAGTTTTTAGAGCGGTTTTAAGCAGTGGTCCTATTGACTTTAAATCAAAAGCAACTCTTGTTCCTAAGCAAATAGCCAAAGAAAGAGATTCTAATGCGACCACCAAGACTAGTAATGAATCTGTATTCTTAAATCTGGTTAAAGAGGAGAGCGATAAAAACAATTACGAATCTGTAAGCATAGACTCGGAAGGTGATATAATTCAATTTTCTAAAAACGTAGACAAAGAATTTAATAATATAATTGAAGGAGCTACTGGAATCGAAAGCAAAAGAAAGATTTCTGGTACCAAAGGCAAAGTATTAGGTAGAAACAAAGGTAGGTTTAAATTTTTTATTCCACCTTCAGCTGATGATTTTGCTGGATTACTTTACAGATTATTAGGTAAAGGTAAAGAGGGTGACGTAAACTCGGCGTGGTTTAAAGAAAACTTGTTTGATCCTTTTGCTAAAGGCATTAGGGACTTTGAAACGTATAAGCAAGTAGCTGCTCAAACGGTAAAGCAACTTAAGAAAGGTATTAAAAATATACCCCAAGGTTTAACCAAAATAAATGAGACTGGCTTCACAAACGGTGCTGCGGTTAGAGTTTATTTGTGGGTATTAAATGGGTATAGCATTCCTGATTTATCTGCTGCTGACCAAAAAGAATTGGTTAAAATAGTAAATGATAATCCAGATTTAAAAAACTTTGCTAATGAACTTGATTCCGCTTTAGATGGATACCCTGAACCGCAAGGGGATTGGCTAGCAGGTACTATCACTACAGACGCGATTAACATGGTAAACACTGTTAAAAGAGCGGAGTTCCTAGAACAATGGCAAGCAAATGCTGATGTAATATTTTCTAAAGAAAACTTAAACAAACTTAGAGCAGCTTACGGTGATAATTACGTAGAAGCATTGCAAGATATGCTTTATAGAATGAAGACTGGTAGGAACAGACCTTCTGGATCAAATAAGTTAACTAACCAATTTATGAATTGGGTTAATGATTCTGTAGGTACAATAATGTTCTTTAACACTAGATCAGCGGTATTACAATTGCTTTCTATGACTAACTTTATTAACTGGGCAGATAATAACCCAGCAGCTGCAGCTTCAGCGTTTGCAAATCAGAAACAATTTTGGAGTGATTTTTCAATGCTATTTAATTCAGATTTCTTAAAACAAAGAAGATCTGGGTTAAAGACTGACGTAAATGCGGATGATATCGCTAGCGCTGCGGAAGGTGCTACCAATAAAGTTAAAGCTGCAATGTCAGCAATGCTTAAAGCTGGTTTCTTACCTACGCAAATGGCAGATAGTTTCGCGATTGCAATGGGTGGTGCTTCTTTTGTTAGAAACAGAATTAATAAGTATGTTAAAGAAGGTTTATCTCAAGCTGACGCTAAAGAGCAAGCGTTCCTTGACTTCCAAGAAATTGCAGAAGAAACACAACAATCTTCAAGACCTGATAGAATATCTCAGCAGCAAGCAAGCCCATTAGGACGTATCATATTAGCTTTCGCAAATACACCTATGCAATACATGCGATTAACAAAGAAGGCTTTCTTAGACCTTGTTAACGGCAGAGGAGATGCTAAAACAAACATATCTAGGATCGTTTATTATATGGCTGTTCAAAATATGATATTCTCCGGATTGCAAGCTGCATTGTTTGCTTCTTTGTTTGAGGATGAAGACGAAGATGAAGTTGACGCAAAAGAACTTAGGATAGCCAATTCAATGTTAGACAGCATCCTTAGAGGAGTTGGTATATATGGAGCTATTGCAGCAACAGGCAAAAATATTGTTTTAGAAATTGACAGGCAAGCCAATAAAGATCGTCCCGATTATACTCAAGCAGCATTAAGAGCTTTAGACGTATCTCCGCCTATATCTTCTAAGATGCGGAAGTTAATGAGTGCAGGTAGAGCTTTTAGCTACAAAAGTGTTAGAGATAAAATGACAGGCATTAGCTTAGAAAATCCAGCTTTTTACGCTGGAGGCCAAGTGGTATCAGCTTTAACTAATGTACCCTTGGATAGAGCCATTAAAAAAGCAGACAACTTAAGAGTTGCAGTAGATGGAGACACAAAGTTATGGCAATCAATAGCCTTAGCTTTAGGTTATAGCCAATGGGATCTAGGCTTAGTTGAAACAAGCAAAAGCAAAAGCAAAAGCAAAAAGAAAAATAAATTTGGAACTACACCCACCTGGAAAAGAAAAGTAAAAGGCGATGGTGGTTGGAAAAAAAGAAACTAAAAATATGAGCATCAACGAATTGAAGTTATACGCTATTAATAGCAGCACCTTAGGCGTAACTACTTTTACGCAAATTGAAGACTGGTTAAAAATTGCATTACTAGTAGTGACTATAGGTTACACTATAACTAAATGGGCAAAAGTGAAAGATGAGGACGATAAATAAAGTTATTGTACATTGTACTGCGACTCCAGAGTGTAGACATACAACTGTAGAAGATGTGAGAAGATGGCATTTAGATAGAGGTTGGTCTGATATTGGGTATCATTACCTGGTTTATCTGGATGGCACTGTCCATGAAGGTAGGCCTATAGAAATTCAAGGGGCTCATACTAAAGGGCAAAATAAAAACTCAATAGGTATAGCATACGTCGGAGGCATTGACAAGGATACCTTTAAACCTAAAGACACTAGAACAGATGAGCAGAAAGAAGCCTTAGTTGATATGCTAGAATTTTTTAAGATTGCTCACCCTGAAATTACAATTCACGGGCATAATGAATTCGCTAGCAAAGCTTGCCCTTGCTTTGATGCAAAAACAGAATACGAAAACATAACAAACATGTGGGTATGAGAACAAAAGGAATAGGTCCTCAGGGCTTAGGGATTAAAGGAAACAACGGCTACATCATAGGGTCTCCAAACAAGTTTGAGGAGCACAGCATGTATAGCAAAAGTGGCACAGAAGAGGTTGCTGAAACTAAAAAAGAACAT
>Ga0208134_1000815_pt1 | contig 19753 bp, 29 predicted proteins | sample VirMetDEL_Mar_31_FD_184515 | JGI IMG/M metagenome (GOLD analysis project Ga0208134, IMG submission 184515) | Aqueous microbial communities from the Delaware River and Bay under freshwater to marine salinity gradient to study organic matter... | ecosystem: Environmental > Aquatic > Marine >... | reverse complement strand
TAGTGTTGGCACTGTTCTTTGAGGTAATCTAATGCGAGTCTTTATGTGTTACGACTGTGAAAAGACACTTCCTGTGAGTGACGCAGCTAACGAAGTTATTGACGGCCTAGCACTGTGCAGGGCTTGCAATCGCGCCTTGGAAATAGAGCTGGGAAGGGGATCGCCTCAAAAGCCGTTGGAGGCAAGAAAGATTGACATAGAATAAGGGTTGCCCCCTCGAAAGGGGGCGTGATTACACACACAAGGGGAGGATGGCAGTAATCTGTGATAGGTTACTGTCCCCGTTGAATTTTTACAAGGGAAAATTATGGCAGATATCGACCTATTACTTTCAGCCCTAGACGGTGTGAAAGCTACTAGCACAAGAGACGGGCATCGCCGCTGGATGGCACTATGCCCCACTCACTCCGACAAGGGTGCATCTCTCTCAATACGCGAATCAAATGACCGCGTCCTCGTGCACTGTTTTGCAGGATGTTCAGTAGTGCAAATCCTGAATTTTCTAGGATTAGATTTCGGTGTATTGCAGCCGGTCACTGAGAATTATCGCCCACTTTTTAAGAAATCTACTGATGATACGTTGGCTATCGCTGAATCGATCATTGATCTACTACCTAAAACTTTAGCGGCAGGAACCAGGCTATCCGCGAAGGATAAGCAGGATATTATTAACGCAAAAATACTAATCGCCAGGAGGAATAAACAATGGGAGGATGGATAAAATTGGACAGGGCTATGCTTCAGCACTGGGTCTGGCAAGATGCCGACACACTCAAAATGTGGCTAGAAATGTTAATGAGAGCTAACTTTGAGGACAAGAAAAGGCTGTTCAATGGACGGCTAATTGATATCAAAAGAGGGCAGCTAATCTTTGGCCGCAAGGTATATTCTGAGCGTCTTGGCATCAACGAAAACAAAATCAGAAAAATTTTAAAACTGTTAGAAAAAGACGGCATGATCCACCAACAAACTACCAATAAATACACAGTAATATCAATAACTTCCTATGATTTATATCAGGAAGTCACCAGCAAAGCACCAACAAAGCACCAACAAAGCACCAGCAAACCACCACACCTTAAGAATATAAAGAATGATAAGAAAGAAAAGAATACTAATAAGCGGTTCACACCGCCAACGCCTGAACAGGTTACTGAATACTGTAAGTCGCGAGGGAATGGTATCAAAGGTGATCGATTCGTAGACTGGTATGCCACTCGCGGCTGGATGGTTGGCAGCACACAGATGAAAGATTGGAAGGCCGCAGTCAGGACGTGGTAGCAGCGCAAGCGTGAATCTACGAAAGATGATGATAACTGGGAGGTGAGCAGATGATTAATATACCGGAGGGATTGGATTATGATGAATACGTGGAGCTACTTGGCAGCTTGGAATCACAAGACCTAAAGTCTAGCGGCCATTGGCGTGATGATTTAATTGAATACAATAACACTGATCATGTTGCCTATGGGGACAAGCTACCCTTCCCGAAGTCGTTTGAGTTATTCAGATACAGGCCTTCAGAAATGACCCTGGTTACTGGGTACAACGGCAGCAAGAAATCAATGGTGTTAGGCCAGATTATGCTCCATCTCGCGAAGACTAGGAAAGTGTGCATCTGTAGCTTGGAGATGCAGCCTACCGTCACCCTGCACCGGATGCTAATGCAAGCAGCAGGAGCGCACCAAGGCAGACCATCAGATGAGTTTGTCCAACGGTTTATGGATTGGGCGCAAGATCGGATATATATCTTCGATGCGCTGGATACTCTACCGCCCGAAAGAATCATTGGGTTCATACAATACGCCACGAAAGAGCTGGGTTGTGATCACGTAGTTTTGGATTCGCTGAGTAAGATCGCTCTGAAATATGACGATTACAATAAGCAAAATGAATTCATCAACAAGATGCAGTACATCGTGAAGCGAAATCAAGCCCACTTGCACATAGTTACGCATGTTAAGAAGCCAATGCATGATGATGAATCAATTGCCCCCTCGCGATACAGCATCAGGGGCGCGGGTTCTCTGTCCGACATGGCTGACAATGTGATTATTATCCAGCCGAATCGCAAGCGAGAGACACTTAAAGAGATAGCTACGATGCGGGAGCTAGATGAGAAGCAGCAGGAATATCTATCTAAGTCGTATGATCACCAGATCATCATCGCGAAGCAGAGACATGGAGCCTGGGAAGGTAATTTAAACTTCTATTTCCACAGCAATTCACTCCAATTAACGGAGCGGGAGGGGTATCCTCATCAGTTTAACTTTGATTAAAAGTAAATAAAAGGACAAGTTTTATAAAAATTTGTCCGAATTATCTGAGCCGCCAATAAGACCCGCGAGTTGAATGCTCTAATGTAAATGTTTGTTCCTTCCCTGTTGGGCTTAACATAGTCACCTCAGAGCCTTGTAGGGGGGTGCAGGAGCGCGTTTCGTCATATGGCCCTACCCTATGCATGTCAAAACCTGTAATGCCTGAGAACACCTCTCCACAGGCAGAACAACGGCAGTAACTGCCACCTATTTTTAACTTATATGTGCTTACTGGCATAACTTTCTCCTGGTTAATTAGAAATTCATATAAATATATCTAAGATTATTGTTGACAGCAACAATTGTTAGCGATTATTATTTTATCAACGTCTGGGAGGATGCACTATGAACATCAAAGAACACATCGATCTTTACAACTCCGAATCACCCCTACCTCTTTCGCAATCCGAAGCTCTCCAAGACTGCTTGGAATCGATTGTGAAATTTCTAGCTACGCCAATCTTAGTTAATGAATCTAAGCTAAATGAATATTTTGGCCTCATGATTCGCGATGCGATTCGGCTAGAGGTTGAAGAATTTTATGAGGAATATCAATCAGATATGCAGTTTGAAATGACTCAGCAAGAGTCTGATGAGGCTGCTGGCTTCAGGAGGGGTGAGTAATGGATAACTCTTTAAGTCAAGCTAAAGCCAAAGCCCAATGGGATTGGCGAGATGGCAGTGAAGAAAACACCTATAAGCCCGGATCAGAAGCATGGGAATCTTATCGTAATGCTTGGTTTGATCTATACCTAACATCTTTGCAGATAGAACAACAGGAGCCACAGGAGCCAGAAGCATGAGCATAATAAATATTCAGCAGAAATTAAAAGCCAAGAAGAACCAGCGGAATGCATTTGGTAATTATAACTACAGGTCAGCAGAAGATATTTTAGAGTCTGTTAAACCTTTGTTGGCAGAAGCCGAGATGTATCTAACAATTAGTGATTGTTTGGAATATATCGGTGATAGATATTACATCAAGGCTACCGCTGTTGTGAGGACAATGGACAATAATTTTGTCGCAGAAGCTACAGGCTACGCGAGAGAGGCTGACAGCAGGAAGGGCATGGACGTTAGCCAAATCACCGGAGCTACCTCTAGTTACGCCAGGAAGTACGCTCTCAATGGTCTGTTTGCTATCGATGACGGCAAGGATGCAGACTCGCGAGACAATACCAAGGAAGACTCAACAGAAACTGAGAAGCCTTGGTTTACAGAGATAGAGCTTGAGAAGTGGCGCGGTGCTATGCAAGGTCAGATTGACAGCAAAGAGAAAACAGTCAATCAGGTTGTGTCATCTCTTAAAAAGAAATACAAGGTCAGCCCAGAAATGCTGTCTGAAATTAAACAGATGGCATCTGCGTAAGGGGAAATCTATGGATGATTTATTTGATGACACGCCAGCTCATAAACTGGCAAGGACTACTGATCCGCAAACCTCTAAGGATGCAGCCACGGCAGCACCCACTGGGAAGATGCGAAAGTTTGTGCTGGATTTAATAATATTAGCTGGTAAGAACGGCATTACTAACAAAGAGATGACTAGGGCTAACACCCATATCCAAGCATCTTCCATTACTAGCAGGCCCAACGAACTAGAAAAGGCTGGACACGTTTTCTACCGAGGCGATAAGAGAGATGGCTGTAGAGTCATTAGAGCCAGTGAATACGATACTGGAACGCGAGAGTGCAGCAAATGTTCTGGCGTGTTGCTAAGTTTCTACAAAATGAAATGTCAAAGCCCCAAGTGCAATAAGGATGATCTATGAGAATTTGTGAGCATGAACAAGGCACTCTTGGCTGGATTGAAGCGCGATTAGGATGCCCTAGTGCGTCTATGTTCTCCAAGCTATGCACATCCAAGGGTGTCTGGTCTACGCAAGCTGATAGCTACATCAATCAACTGGTAGCTGAAGAACTAACTGGAGAGCAAACTCCGTTTTATCAAAATGATCACATGCTTCGCGGGACTGAGTTAGAACCTGAAGCGCGTGACCTGTATTGTGTACTGCAAGATGTGGAAGTTAAGGAAGTCGGTTTCTGTCTACATGACACAATCGCTGCTGGGTGTTCACCAGATGGATTGGTAGGCGAATCGGGAGGGTTGGAAATTAAATGTCCTACAGGTTCAACTCACGTAGGTTACTTGAGGGATGGCACACTTCCCTTGAAATATAAACAGCAGGTAATGGGCTGTCTATGGGTAACTAAACGTGATTGGTGGGATTTCTTTTCTTATCATCCTGGCATGAAACCTTTGATCGTTCGTGTTGAACGTGATGAGGAATACATAGCCAAACTGGAAGAGTGTGTGTCCAGGGCGGTTAATTTAATCAATGACAATGTCATTAAATTTTGGGATTAGGAGATTTAAATGAGTGATTACGATAACACTAACCGAGGTGCGCTGTTTAAAAACGAAAGGAAAGAGCAGCCAACTCACTCCGATTACAACGGTACAGTAAACGTAGATGGGAAAGAGTTCTATCTAAACGCCTGGTTAAAGGAATCGCAAGCTGGCAAAGCTTACATGAGTCTGTCGGTCAAGGCTAAAGATGCAACAAAGTCTAATGGCTCACCTGCATCGCCTACAATCGCAGCAGAAGATGTACCCTTTTAATCTAACGGGGGCGCAAGCCCCCATCTTGGAGGATAAGCTAGGAGTGGATGATGGAATTTAAACTAATCAATGGGGCATTGCTTCCAGTTAATAATGAAGCTCGTAGCTTTTTGTCGGGTTGCCCTAACGGAGGTATTGTTAATTTACAGAAATTGCCAGAAGGGAAACGAACTCAAAAGCAAAACTCTTCCTTGCATCTATATTGTGAATGGCTGGCACAGGCTTTGTGTGATGCTGGGCTGGATATGAGAGCAGTGTTAAAGCCATCTGTAGAAATACCCTGGACACAACCATCAGCTAAAGAACATTTATGGGTTCCGATTCAAGATATTATGTTTAACAAAACAAAAACATCTGATCTTTCTCCGAAGGAAGTTAACGCAGTGTATCTAACTTTAAGTAGGCACATGTCCGAGAAACATAATGTTTATGTGGATTTTCCAAGCTCACGTTGAGCTACTTTAAAAGCACGATTTAGGAGTTGTTATGCATATAGGTAAGGCAATTAGAAAAGCCCATGTAATTACTAACATTAGACACACGACAGTCGCGAAGGCTCTGGACATCAGTGCAGCTAATTACTGTCACGCATTATCGCAAAAAGGCATGACTGTTCAGCGTTTTAAAGAAATATGCGATGAGCTAAACATGGACATGAATTCTGTGTATTCTCTTGGAGATGACTCACATGAAGAAAACTAATCTAGATAACCCATTGCTAACCATCACGTTGTTTGTGTCTTTTCTGGTCATTGTTAGCAGCCTGGCAGTGTTCTTTGCTTACGAACGCTTCTCGCCCACGCCTGTTGAAGAACCAACTGCTGTTGCAGAGCCTGTGCGTCCTGAGTTTGAGTTTCATGGCATGCGCTGTACCACATTGCGTCAAAACCCTATATTCACGTATGATGTACAAAGGCAAACAGTAACCTTGCAAGTTGAATGTGCGCCCGAACTAATGTTGAATTATTTTGAAGCAGAAGAGTCGGCGGGAGAAGTGCAAGAATGGTCAAGCCAATAAATTTTATGGACTATATGCCAGAAGATTGGGAAGAAAACAAAGATCATTACAGGCAACCTGATGATGTCGTAGCTATCCGCAAAGTATATCCAATCACTTCATTCTTATTTAGTGTCGGTTTAATTAAGCTGCGATATGACAAGATGAGCAAAGAAGATCAAATTCGCGCAGAAAAAACACTCCGATACTGGCAAAATAATAAGTTAAACCCAGGCTTCTGGAAGTAATGTCGCTAAAAATTAAGAGGCGCAAACGAAAGTCTAAACCAAAAACTAAAACCAGTGCTATGTTGCGTCAGGAATGTTATCGAGCTATTCAGAAGCTTGCACGTATCTCTGCTGCTGATGATAACGGATACTGCGCTTGTGTTTCATGCGGTGTGACTAAGCACTACAGTCAGATGCAGGGCGGTCACTTTATCCCCAAGGGCAATTCATCATACTGGGCATTAGAGATAGAGAACATACACCCTCAGTGTGCAGGTTGTAATATGTGGGGCATGAGACATGGCTCTGCTGCACAGGAGTACACGTTGTGGATGGAAGATATGTACGGCAGGGAATTTGTAGAAGAGATGATCGCGAAGAAGAAGCAAGCAGTTAAGCGATACAAGTCAGATTACGAAGAGTTACTAGCAGAGTTTTTAGAGCTAATTAAAACACACAAGAAAAGGCTGGGCGAATAATGGATAATGAAATACATGTGCAGCTAGTTACGCCAGAAGAAGCTGATGAGTGGCTCAGTGATATGCTGCACACATTAGAAGGGCATGATGTTAACGTCATAGGCACAATAATGTTTATGCTCGAAGACCTGACAGAATTTATTACTCAGAACGAACTTATGAAAAAACAATTCTTAAAGTTTTTGGATGAAAAAAATAAAGGCGAAGAGTTATTGCATTGAAGTCAAAGGTAATAGCCTCCCGCCTCCCCTACTGAGCGAGAGGCGTGTCCCGAAGTTTTAGTTTCTTTGCCTAATTTCTTCCCCATACGCTCTGATATTTTGCTGAATAGCACCTAATCGCTCTCTGCCCTCATTGTCGGTGGCTTCCTCTTCGGCGCGTCTTGTAGCTTGTATAGCTCCAATTCGTGGAAAGTTTTGCAATCCCATAAATGGCCTGCTCATATCAGTTTTATAAAACTCACTCATAACTTGGCGTTCTACATCTGGTCTGCCTGACGCAGCTTTTAAAGCTGTTTTTAGTTTTCCCAAAACAGCCGAGAATATACCAATAGTTGCCTGACCTTTTGCTAGTTGCGTAGCTCCTGGGGCTATATTTATTGCAATCAATCTTTCCAAAGACGGTCTATTAGGAAGCGTGGTATTTCCCGTTCTTTGTGCTACCCTTAGTTGTGCATTTGCTAACTTGATTAAATTATTAAGATTAGTCAAAGCCTCGCCTTGAAAAAGCTCAGAAACCAGTGTTGGATTATTTCTTTGCAATCTGCTCGCTCTCTTAGAAAATTCTGTGATATTAGGCATATCATCTAGTAGCGGAGTAACTATTCCAAATAACACTTCTTGCCGCAAAGACTCCATTTGAGAAGAGTCATTACCAAATATATTATTCAGTCTTTTTACTACTAATCCCGCCTCAGCCTTTCCAACAATCTCGCCTGATCCTAGTATTAAATTTTTAACCTGTTCAGGGGTTAGTTCTTGATCGACTATTGTCCTAATGATTTTAGATTCATTAAAATTATTTTTATAATCTCTATACCAACTATCAGCTTTTTTCCATTTGCTAATTGCTTCTGCGTTTCCAGAGATTAAATCAGCCTCAAACTGAGTATCTATAAATTCGTCTATGTGGGACTTCATTGCTAACAATGCTTGATACTCAGACCTTCCTTCGTAAGTATCCATTTTTTTCATTTTTTTAATATCAGCGTTAAGCAGTTGCCGAAAGTTATGCAATTGATTTAATGGAATGTACCCGTCAACAAGATTGTTATTTTTGTCTAACAAGTCAAAAGCCGTGTTTGAAACAATGTTGTTAAATGTTTTCAGTCTTCCTTGCGCCACTTTTAGGTTAGCAAGATCAAATTGTTCTGTAGCTAACAAATCAGCCATAGATTGGTCTAGTAATTTTAATTGCGCTTGCGGATAGTATGCTTCTGTTGCTTTAGCTTCATCAAATAACTGCGTTGCCATTCTTTTAGTAATCTCTCGCTGCCTTTGCAACCTTTCAGCAAAAGTTCCCAATCGCTCTGCTACAACACGCTGCCCCCCTGTGAACAAGTCTGCCGACTCTGCTAATTGCGCTATTTGGTTTTCAGGTAAGTCACTTAAATCAATTCCAAGCTCTCTTGCCGTTTTTCTTAACTCTGAAATCTTTTGTGATCGAAGAACTGCCGCCCTTCCTCTTCCTGCTATGTCTGGCAAAAAATCTATAAGGGCCTTAGTTGAAACTCCTGCGAACAAAGCAGGTTTATTGACAACAGTTTCTCCCAACCCGCCTCTCTCACCAATCAAGCTTCTTAATGAGTTAGCTTTTTCAAACAATTCATCTGGAACTGCTTCGTTTCTATCTCTGTACCCTTGTATTTCATCCGCAGCAATTTGAAATTGTGTTAATAACATTGGGTCAGCTCCAGTGCTTATCGTTGATCCTCCTGAAGCCGATGTTATAAAATTTTGCGCTGCGGTGCTGCCTTCGTCTAAAAGCATAAAAGGCGCATTAATTACCGCAGAAATATCTTTTCCCGCAGAAGTTTGTGGAGTGTACACAACACTGCCCATTATGCCGTTAATTGAATCCGTGGCATCTTTCAGAGTTTGATACCAAGTTTTATTTTGATATAAACCTTTTAGTCCTTCATATCCCGCCATTACGGTAGCACCCGCAACCGCAGGAACGCCCGTAGCAAAACTAAGCGCAGTTTCACCCACTCCTATAGCAAGCTCTGGCAAACTTGTTCCACCATATGGGTCAGCAATGTTTTCCCCTGCGGAAGTTTGATATTGACTATCTCCTCCAAAGAATTCTTTTATAGATTGCATAGGGGAAGCAGTCACATTAGCGACAGCTTGGTACGGGTCTTCTATTAAACTTTGGGCGGTAATATCTGGCGTTGCTCCTGATGCCATCATTTGGTCATAAACAGCCTTTGCTTCTGGCCCAAGATCGGCAACAGTAACCGCTCCCGACTCGATAGCTTGTTTGATCTCTTCGGGAGAAGGTATTCTGCCTTGCTTGTTTGAAGATTGAGTATTTGAATCTGCCATAATGTATGCGCCTTATCTTGCGAAGTTAGGAGGGCCTTGAGGCACTGGCTCAAATTCGCCAGTAAATTCTTCTCCAGTAACCATCCTGTGCCTATACCTAAAGTCGTTATGTATTTGAGACTTTAAGCGTTCCAAGTTAGCTTTAATAACTTGCGGGTCAGATACGTTAGCCCCAACAATAGTCATAAAATTTTCTACATCTTGATTTGATACTGCTCTTCCTTGCTGATCTGCGACAATTTTAGCCGCATTATAAGTTACCGCAAGCAGCATGCTTTTCATCTCAGCGGATTCTTGACCTAAATTAAATTTCTTGAAAAAGTCGTCTTTTTGATTTCCTGTAAATCTTAAAGCTGAATTTGCTTCTGTGGCTAAATTATTAAAAGTTGACGCGACAGACGCTACAGCGGTATTTGCATCTGAGTTGCTTTCTAACGCGCTTATAATATTATTCGCTTGAGATGTAAAACTATAAACGCCTATCTGCGTGTCTCTTAGCTTTTTGTATTCTGGATTTTTGCTAAAATCTTCAGGCTGTGCTACTACGCTACTTTTAAGAATTAAATCATTGTCATTTATAGTTAATTTAGAATTTGGCAAACTAGGATCAAAGAAATTTCCCAGACCATCATACAAAGCGGTTTGTTGAGTTCCGTCTTCCCTTATTATTTGAATCGGATCAAGTTTTTGCGCGTCTATTTTTTTGGTAAGTTCGGAATAAATATTTTCAACTTGAGCCATAGGTATCGAGCCATCCCTAATAGCTGACTCATCCGCTTCAAATCTAGGGGATAACCTTGCTCGAGTAGCGACTGTATTGCGAAACTCTCTTTCTGCTTTTGCTTCTTTCAGGATTTTTGCTTCTTTATCTGTTTGTATTTTTTGTTTTGCTAATAATTCTGTTGCCGCTTGACGCAAAGAAGCAGCTCTAATTGGGTCAGTGGTTTGTAGCATTTGAGCAGCTTGCGTCAGCCCTTGAGGGGTGTCTAACTTGATCCCTTGTAGTTTTTCTTGCAGCTTCTCGCCAGTAGTCCTGGGATCGATCCCAAGCATAGGCTGTACTGCCCTGCGGATGTCTTCGTTACGCTGCACACCTAACTGACCTGCCATCTGGGCAAGAGGAGCTAATGCTCTAGCCCGGCCTGTAAGACCTGATGCAAGCAAACGCCCTTGCATTTGTCCTTGTTGTAGCAGTTTCTCCTGGCGTTGTTCAGGAGTATCAATGATGTCTGCAAACAACGTGCTTATATTTATAGCCATTTTATACTCCTAATCAAAAATTGATGTTGCTTTATTTAAAGTATTGGAAATGTTGCCTAACGCCCCACCGAATTCAAACTTTCCTGTTTGAGGGTTAATGCCAATAGTAGCTCCTCCTGAAGAAGAATCTTTAGTTTGCTCACCTTTTAACAGATCAAACAGCCCTTGGAACTGCTGCTGACGTAGCGCATTAGCGAGTGCTGAGTAACCAAGCTGTGCTTCTAAAGTAGACTCTGCTAGTCCTGTGCCCAAACCTAAACCTGTGCTCTGTAAAGCTGACCCTAGTCTTGCAGCTTCTAATGATGGCTGCAAATTAGCCAAGAGCTGTTGCTGTCCTTGATACGCACCTGGAATAGCTTGCAGTCCTAAATCACCAGCCAAGTTCATTCTACCTCGTAGCTCTCCTAGTCCTGCTAATGTTTGCTGCGATGTTAAAGCTTGCTCTGCTCTTGCTTGTTCCATAGCTGTTAAAGCTGATCCAGCTTGCTGTTCTTGAATAGCTTTTTCTAATGCTAAAGCTTCAGGAGTGCCCCCAAACATACTGGTTCTAACTCCTGTTCTTCCCTGACCATACAAACGCTCCTCTAATCCCAGGCGTTGCCGCTCTTGTTCGGGTGCTTGCAAGGCTGTGAGATTATCCATAATCTCCTGCTCTCGCGCAGCTCTTGCCGTAGGGTCTTGAGTCAGCATATTAATGAGTGATGTTTGCTCTTGCTCTCTTTGCGCTGGATCACTTAGCATCCCAAAGGCTTGAGAGCTAAACCCTAGCAATCGATTTTGCAAGGCTTGCTCTTCAGGGCTTAACTTAGCAGTTAACCCGCCAGTAGCTCCTATATAGGCCTGGCTCCCTGTAGGAGTAGTAACACCGAATGGCTTGAACTGCGATTGGCGGCTAATCTCACCCATTAATCCGCCACTAGCCGCAACAGGAGGCATATCGCCATATACTGTTTTGACATCGCGCTCACCAGCTTTTTCAATATCTCTAATTGCTTTTTCTTGAGCTGCTGCGCTACCTACAGCAGAAAGCAAACCTCCTGTAGTGCCGCCAATTAAACCGTCATACCAGGCCATTAGTAAGTACCTCCATCAATAGTTCCAAACGTAGACGTACCACTCACCGTTAGGTTAGCTGCGGTTACTGTTCCTGTGAATGTAGGAGATGCAGAGTTTGATTTACTGTTTACTGCTACAGCAATTGCATCGTACTCAGCCCCTACCTCAACACCTTTAATTACTTTAGCGGGATTACCGCTAACCATAGCGTCTTTGGCAGCGAAGTTCGTGATCTTCGTGTAGTTAGACATTACACAATCCTTCCCATTAGGGCTTGAATATTAATTTCTTGCAAGGCAATTGTCTTGCCATCAACTGTAGTTTCTACGCCAACGGCTACTACTGTACCCTGTCCTGACGTATTAATTTTCTTTCGTTTTATTAAAGAAATGGAAGAAGAATACTCCGCTGTCGTATTAAATTCAGAGATATTGTATTGTCCCACATTAGATGCTGGCAAAGTATACGCTTGTTTCTTGTATGCGCCTGAATAGTCGTATGCCCAGTTTAATACAACAGTAGATTCTGCTCCATCAAAGGTAGTTAAATTAATCTTCTTTAAGAATTTTAAATTAGCTGTGTCACCAAAGCTCAAAGGATGACTAAAATAACTTAATAAATAGCTGCTAGTCCCATCATTAAAGCCTGTGTATTTAGCCAAACCTGCACTATTGCCAATGTATAAATCTTCAGCAGCAGTATTAGCAAAGATTAATGGGTTAATATGCGACCAAGTAGTCGCTCTGTAGCTGCCATCTTGTAATGGGAAACGTGTATCAAAACAATACACTACAGCTAATTCTTGAAAGTTCAGCAACACAAACGCCTCACGCGGAGAGTAGTGCATGCTGATATTCCCTGTCTCTGCCGCAAAGAGGGATTTAATATCATTGTTTACATTCTTAGATATATCACCAATTGGTGCTGACTTCTCTTGAATTGTTCTAGCTAGGCTACGAACACCAGAATCATCTAAGAATATTAAGTCTTTACCAGTAGATACTACGGCATCTCTGGAAACACAGCCCACATTAGAGATAGTATCCGCGAGGGTCATGCTTGCGGGGCTTTCGGCTCCATCATACAGAACAATAGAGTTGCGCCCAAAGATCACCAGGAAACCATTGTGAGCGGCCAAAGCAACGATTGTATCGTACCCTGTAGGCCAGACTGTAGTTATGTCTATCGATCCCGTAGACCCTCCTGACCAGTGTGCACCGTTGAGTAGATCAGACCAGTAGATCGTAGACTTATCGTTTGTAAAGTCTGCTACCCATAACCTACCGAACGCTGCTAGACACTCATTACCCTGTGGAGGTGTTCCTGTAGAGTGTGCATGAGATGACATCTTCTCTACTGTGCCTGCATGATCCGAATACATTAAAGGCTCTTGAGCGCGTTGAAACATATACATGTGATCGTTAAACGATACAAACTTCCAGTTGTTAGCAGAAATGGTATATGACCCAGGAGTGGCATCTACTAGAGTAGTTGTTCCTGTAAAGATTTTGTTATTACCTGCTGATAAAAATGTAATATCACCATCATTAGCTACGAACTCACCCATAGCTTCAATGCCATCAGAGCTGCCTAGAACTGAAGTTCCGTTAGTTGAGATCATGCTATAGCCTTTTCTTGCGGCTATCCTGCCCTCTTTATCAATCACGCAGTTATCTGCCACAGCCGAAAAGCTAGGCTCTTGAGCTAGTGGCGCGTCTTGGGTGTTAATACCCGCGAAGCCAGGTGCTGTTATTGTAATGCTCTGTAATTGTTGAGCCATCTATACCACCATGTAAGTTGTTTCTAAGGGGTATCTGTTAGCGTCTACTGCGATTGCATCTGACAAAGCGGAAGAAGCTACGGCAAACTGCTCTGCTGCTGACTGACCACCTGTCTCACCTCTTTCGCGAAGAGCCATAGCATAGGCCATCTGTACAACAGGATGATACGGTACTTTAATCTTAGTAGCATCTGCTGTTAACAGGGTCTGTGGCGCAGCTATGTCAAATCTTAATGTATACACAGCGTCAGGCTGTGGATAAACCTTTACCTTTAGATCATCGTTATCATCTACTCCACTGACAATGTAATCAGTAGGAACTGCACTAACAGGAGTTTGATTAAAGTATAGGTTGTCAAAATATGGGACAGTATTCAGCGTCAAAAAACCGTAACCACTACTGCTCATTGCCTGTTTAATAACTGCGCTTTGACCAGAGCCAGTAAGAGAATACTCTGCTTGACCAATTACTGTGGGTACTTCTATGGTGCTGCGTAATGCAGACCAAGTCCATGAGTCTTCTACTAGCTTTTTTGCATCATTTACTAGATCGCCTATCAAACCAGAATACGAAGTTTCTTGCGTGGTGCTAACTTCATCTTCTCTTAATCTGCGGAGGACGTTATTAATTGCTTCTAAATATGTCATCTACCTGCCTCCTGCGGCCTGTAAAAATCGCTCGAACATCCCAACTGGAATGTTATCTAGTTTTGTAAATTTTGGTTCAAACAAAATTGAATCTGTAAGAGGGGTGCTTGCTATTAATTGCATCATGCCTTGTTTCTTTTCATCTTCGGGCTGTTGAGTGTCAGAGTTAATATTAGTATTGATGTTAGTGTTTGGGTTGACGTTTACTTTAGTATTAGTTTTAGCGTCCGCCTGAGCTTTTGCATCGGCTTGCGCCTTAGCATCGGCCTGAGCCTTAGCGTCAGCCTGAGCTTTGGCATCTGCTTGAGCTTTGGCATCTGCCTGAGCTTTAGCATCTGCCTGAGCTTTGGCATCTGCACTAGCTTTAGCGTCAGCGGCAGCTTTAGCGTCAGCTTGTGCTTTGGCGTCAGCCTGAGCCTTAGCGTCCGCAGCAGCTTTTGCGTCAGCGGCAGCTTTTGCGTCTGCTGCAGCTTTAGCGTCAGCTTGTGCTTTTGCATCTGCCGCTGCCTTGGCATCTGCCGCTGCCTTGGCATCTGCCGCTGCTTTAGCCTCAGCGGCTGCCTTGGCATCTGCCGCTGCTTTTGCATCTGCTTGTGCTTTGGCGTTTGCTGCAGCGTCCGCCGCTGCTTTGGCGTCTGCAGCAGCTTTGGCGTCTGCAGCAGCTTTCGCATCGGCAGCAGCTTTCGCATCGGCAGCAGCTTTGGCGTTCGAAGCTGCTTTAGCGGCGGCATCTGCGGCTGCTTTTGCGTCTGCTGCGGCTTTAGCTGCTGCGGCGGCGGCTGCTTCTGCGGCGGCATCTGCGGCTGCTTTGGTTGCTGCGTCCTTTGCGGTTAATGCTGCAGCACTGGCATCTTGAGCGGCTTTAAGTTTAGCGGCTGCGTCTGCATCTGCGGTTGCTTTTGCGGCTGCGGCTGCTTTGGCATCAGCAGCAGCTTTGTCAGCAGCGGCTTTAGCGGCGGCATCTGCGGCTGCTTTAGCGGCGGCATCAGCAGCGGCTTTAGCGGCGGCATCAGCAGCAGCCTTATCAGCAGCAGCTTTGGCGTCAGCGGCGGCTTTATCAGCAGCGGCTTTATCAGCAGCGGCTTTATCAGCGGCGGCTTTATCAGCGGCGGCTTTGTCAGCGGCAGCTTTGGCGTCTGCAGCAGCTTTGTCAGCAGCAGCCTTAGCATTGGCAGCAGCATTTATTTCCGCTTGCGTTAAAGGACGGTTTTCTACTTCGGCAATAGTGTTAGCAGCAGATTCGTCTATTGTAACTTCATTGTTGGTTTGATTTATAACAGTTGTTCCGGCATCTTGAGCCGCTTTGTTAACCTGATTTACAGTAAGCCCTGTTGCTGCGGCTATTTGGGAAGAAGATGCGCCGCTTTTATTAGCAGCATATATTACTGCTGCTACTGCTGCGGCTCCTAAACCAAACAAACCTATAGCTGAATTTGCAATATTAGCTAAACCGGAAACAGTTTGTTGATTAGTTTGAGTAGCAGCAGAACCTTGAGTTGATAAACCTGCTTCTTCAATAGCTTTTTCAATCGCAGCATTTTCTTCTGTTGTTATTTCATTAACGGTTTTTGGATCAGTTGTTAAATCACGAATAACCTCTGAATCAGTTGTAGTGCTGTCTGATAAAAGCGCATTTTCTTCAACGGTATTAGCTAAAGCATTATCATTAATATCAGCGGCAGCTTGCATCTCGTCTAGAGTTGCATCGAAACCCTCAGTTGCGCCGTCACCTGTTTCACTATCAGCAGCAGGAGCAAGGCCAGTCAATTCGGAAAAAGGCTCATTAGACCAATTACCTGAATTTAAATTCGCAGAGGGATCAGGCGTGACTGCATTACTAGCAACTGCTGAAGTTCCACTAAGAGTCCCGGCTGTACCAGCACCGATTAATGATTCAAATCCACCACCAAATAACACTCCATCAGTTAAATTAATATCAGAGCCTAGCCCCATTTCTGCTGCATTGGCTGCTAGTGCTTCTGCGCTTCCTTCAAGAAATTCACCTGCTGATTCTGCTAATGCGTCTTTGGCAACAGTCGCGGCTGAGGTTGTTCCAAGGCCTGTTAGTCCTCGCTTAATTACATCTTCTAAGCCGCCGAAACCTGCTAAAGCTCCTGCTCCTGTATTAGCTAATAAATACGGAGCATTTTCTAACGTGTACGCCTGAGCATCGTTTGCCGCCATGATTGCTTGATCATGGTTCATACCGTTTTGGATAGCGTAATCGTAAGCAGATTCCCACATTGCATCTTTTGCAATGCCTGTTCCTGTTAAACCACCTGCAGCAATGTTGGTAGTTGTAATTACGTTACCTACATCTAATAATTTATCTCCGGTTTGTTTAGCTTTGTTAATGGTTTGCGCTGTTTTACCTGCCAACCCACCTGTAACTAAAGGAGCTATGCTTGTTCCAATAGCGTTAGCAATACCCATGCCAGGATTAACTAAGAACGCATCCCACGCAGCTTTTAATTCTGCTGATGCTCCTTGGCCTAAAGCGGCTTCTCGTATTGCGGAAATAGTAGCTTGATCTTCTTTGGTTGCATCGGACATTAAATCGGCAATGGAATCTTCCCACTCTTTCATCTGAGAAGACAACATATTCTCAGCCCCAAATGGGTCAAAGAAAGTATTACGAACACCTGTTAATGTTCCTTGCCCAACATTTAAACCAAGATCAACCACATAGTCATTAGCAGCTTTCATTTCTGCTATTTGTTCTGGAGTAAAATCGGCGTAATAATCTCTGGCATTAGACCCTGCCATATTAGCCATTTCACCAGACTCTCCTAAAATCGGATCGCCTGTTGTAAATATAGGGGCAAAACCTGCGTTATACCCATCATCTGTTCTAAGAGTGTTGTTAAGATCAACGTATTCATTTTGTAAATTCTCACCACTAGGGCTATATCCATATTTTGCTAAAGTTGAAACTACGTCTTCTTTAGTAAACTGACCACCACTTAGTTGCGGAACAATGTCTGCACTAAATCCAGACCTTTGCAAATAATCCGCGAGGAGTGCTGCTTTTTCGCTTTCGGACAATTCGGAGCCATATAATAAATCTAGCTCACCTCTAGTCTGGTCAGCCAAGATGCTGGTTACTTCCGATTCAGAGCCTTCAGTGCTTTCTTTGGCAATAGAGTCTAAAAGGTCATCCCAAAGAGCAGAGGCAAGATTAGTTACCTCTGGAGAAGCATCTTTTGTATAACCAGTAGGATTATTAATACTAAAATTACGTTTCCTAATACTCATTATTTTTCTCTCGAAACACCTTTAGTTTTCTCAAAGGTTCTCATTGCGCCTAAACCCAACATGCCCATTAGAACAGGCATCATTTCACTTAGTGCTATTAATGGTATCTCTACACCCGTTTCAAATAACTCAAGAGCCATATTCACAAACGGTATAATTAAAAAGTTGCCAGCCATGCCCAAAGCGCATATCCAACCAATAGCAGGTCTCCAGCCAGCAACAAACATACTATTATGAGCTGCTTCAATTTTATTAACCTCGATCTGCGCCATAACCTGTTCTTGGGTATGACGTTCGGCCATCGTAGCTATTTCATGAGACAACTTTTCTTTCAAGTTTGTATCAGGAATAACCTTGTCTAGTATGGCACTAACTGGGCCTATTAACGCACTAATCATGCTGCGCCAAGCCCTATTAGAACAATGACAAGAACTACCACTGCTATGCCCACCTGCTTTTCAGTAGCAGTTTGAACCAGATTTCTTACCCACTTACCTATTTTTTTCATAGCATTCTTCCTATTACAGTTGCAGTCGCAACAATGATTATCCAAAAAACCCGCTCTCCAAACACAACAGATGGAGATATATTCTGTAACTTTTCATCCATTGTACTAATTTTAGTTTCAATCAAAGTTTGACGATTAAATATAGTCGCAATCCTTTCCTCTACACGCGCTAAAGAAACAACAGCTTCTTGTAGATCATCTATCTTGCTTTCAATTCTATCGATTCTATTTTCCATTATATTACTACATCCGGTTCACTGTACTGCTTATCGATTTCATACGTGCAAGTAATATTTCTTCCGCCATTTTTCTTAAAAACAATCATCGACATTGTATGGTCTGAGCCGTAACCCTGTCCTGCATGCCACGCATCTGGTGGTGCTAATGTGCCAAACTTCTGGACTGTAACTCCCTCAAACTCCTGTACGCTTGCGTGATGAAAGTGACCAACAAACCATAATCTATGTGTAGTGCTACCCCAGGCGTTTGGCATATCTCTAGGCATGATTTGAGCTAGTTTCGCAGCTTTTATCTTGTCACCATGATGGATACCAAACAACCATTTGCCCCACTGTAAATAATGAAAGAATCCTTTTGATTTTAAAATATTAACTCTTAGCTCGTTAGAATAATAAAACTCTAAAATAAGTTGTACTGCAATAGCGGCATCAGAATCATGATTACCCCTCGCGACAACAACATGAACTGTGCCACACTTATCTAACATTCGATTTATAGAATGGATCATTACATTTGCTGCGGTTCGCATAATCTTTTCAAACCGCGTATCTACATCAACTAACGTGCCCTTTGTAGTAAATGGGCTAGAGCCATCAGAGTGCGTAAAATCACCAACTTGAACTAGCATGCCTGTTTTAGCTTCAGGCATTTTATCTGTTAGGTTATCTACGGCAGCTAAGATTTCTTTTGATGCAATCTTAGAATCAAAATCTCTGTCTCTAGTTTCCGACCCATCAGCTCTCATACCTATGTGAGCATCCCCAATAATAATCGTGGGCATATATAAATCTTTATTATGCTTTTTAGCTTTTGGTTTTTTAGCAACAGGAACCAATGTTGTTTTAATTTCTTCTACAAAAGCTTTTAATGCCTGTTCTCTTTCAGCTTGTAATATACTGCGTTTAGTTTTAAGCCACGCTTTATTGCCTTCATCATCTTCAGTGTAAATTGAGCGGCCAATAACGTGCTCACCTGTAGGTACGTGACGCGTAGCGTCCCAATTTTCGCTAAAACCTGCGGCAGAAGCTCTCGATCTAATGGTGTTAATGATATCCCTAACAGTAGAAGACGTAATTCCTAAATCTCCACTAGCCCGGACAGAATTTCTGTTATGTTTTTCCCAACATTTTAAGACTTCTCGCTGACGATTAGTTTTAGCATAATCAATTAAATTCAAACTACTATCCCCGCGATTGCCATAACAACTATAAATATAATTGAACAAGTACCAATTATGGATACGATGTCAATAATTGCGGCTCTTGATTCTGCTTTTGCTTTAGCCTCTGCAATCCGCAGATTGCGTATTTTAGATCGCTCTTTAAGCATGTCATGCCAAAGATTAGCATTGCCGCTCCAATAAAAGAGGTCTTTTAATTCTTTCTCTAACTGTTGAGCCTTTTTCTTCTGGAGCGTTATCTCTAACGCCTGGCTCTCAACTGATTTACCGCCAAACAATTTTTCTATTTTGCTCGGATTAGTAGCTTTTTGTTCAAGCACACTAACCGTCTCACGCGCATCCCAGAACTTACTCAAAGCTCTGGTCATATCTCCAAGCTCTTTGCCTTCATTGACCGCTGTCTTCATAAAACGGTAGGCCGAAGAGCACATCTGTACTGCCGCTATAATCTCTGCTGCCATCAGTAAATCCTTATGCCGTCTTGAGTTGGGTCTACTAAAAGCGGCTTGCAGTAAGCTGAGATCGGACTAGATGTGCTAGGTGTTGTACGTCTTTGCAGTCTGTTTGCAAAATAATTACAGCGATTTAAGTCGTAAAAGCACATCGCCTGATCACAAGTTTCAGACGCTTGATCAC
>Ga0208134_1000811_pt1 | contig 19822 bp, 19 predicted proteins | sample VirMetDEL_Mar_31_FD_184515 | JGI IMG/M metagenome (GOLD analysis project Ga0208134, IMG submission 184515) | Aqueous microbial communities from the Delaware River and Bay under freshwater to marine salinity gradient to study organic matter... | ecosystem: Environmental > Aquatic > Marine >... | reverse complement strand
CTTGCCACCACAGATACTGATACATCTAACACAGGAAGTGTGACACTTGATTTTGCCGCTAATCAAAATTTTATACTGACACTTACCGGAAATCTGACGCTTGCCAACCCCACAACAGAACAAGTTGGTCAGGCAGGTGTAATTACATTTATTCAAGACGGTACGGGTTCCAGAACACTAACACTTGGATCACAATATAAAACAGCGTCAGGTGCTGGTATTACTTTGAGTACGGCTGCTAATGCCGTCGATGTAGTCCCATACTTTGTACAGAGTGCTGATAACATACTTCTTGGAGCGGCTCAGAAAGCTTTTTCTTAATGACAATGTTTTCTTCATTCTGGTTTCTTCAAGAAGCTACACTAACATATTCAGCAGACGCCACTAATGTTAATCTCCTGTCGGATGCTGTGGCTGTTGGCTTTGATGCTACTGCCGGTGGTGTATTGAATGTTGTTATTAATAGCGGAATAACATTATCTGGAACAACAACTAATGCAATTAGTTCAGGTAATTTTCCTGCTAATTCAATTGTTACGATAACAAATAACGGAACTGTTTCTGGATATACAGGAGCTACTGGTTCTTCGGGAGTGGATGGTGCGGTAGGTGGTGATGCGTTTTATGCTGAATTTACCGCCAGCGGTTCAACATGGTCTATTATAAATAATGGAACATGGGGTGGAGGCGGCGGTGGAGGCGGCGGTGGCGCAAGCCGTTCGACTTTATATGGTGGCGGTGGCAAAGGTCCGGGGTCTTGTTCCACTCCAACATATATAGGAAGCGCAGGAGCGGCAGGTGGTTTGGGAGAAGTCGGCGCTAACGGTAGTAATCCCGGCTCTGGGTCTGCGGATTGTATAAACTTTGCTGCTGGTGCTGGCGGTGCTGCCGGGTATGCTGTTAGAAAGAATGGGCTAACTATCTCAACCACAGGAACATTTTTAGGAACGGTAGGTTAAATGAAAATTCTTATTCCTTTTTCAGGCGGTGTTAATTCAACATATGCATTATGGCGTTGGTTATCTGATACTGATCATGAGATAACTGCAATCTGTGCTGAAGAACAGTGGTCTGATACTCCTAATAATGAAGAATCTGTTGTTGTCTGGCTAAGAGATAATATCCGAAACTTTGAGTTTGAAAAGATTCAATGGCCGGTTAATTATATTCCAAAACAAGAAAGTATAAGAGTTGGTTTTAGTAATACATTAGATATAGGTATGATAAAACCCCGATATCATGGATACAAAAAATTGATTGATGACAAAAAACCAGATGGTATTGTTATAGGTATAAGCTTAGAAAACACAGCAACTGATAACCATGAAAGACTAAGATTTCTTTTTGAAACTGCTGGTGTGAATAACTATTTTTCAGGTAGCCGTGAGTTAATACCTATTGCTCAAGGCAAAGATTTTAATTATAATATGATTGCTGCTGATCTGATGGGTCGTTTTGAGCAGTGGGAGAAAATGCCTTCTGAATTAGTAAAACTTATTCCCAGTAAGTGTAACCCTCGTCACGATCCACATGACATATCATATCGTTGTATGTCTTGTCTTTATGAAAGCGTCCTAGAAAAACGTACTGATTTAAGCGGTGCCGAACTTGACTCAATTTTTGCTAAGTATGGTAGTTATGGAAAATGGCGTTCAAAAGCAAAGCCTAAAACTTATATCTACAGAGGACGGCCTCATAATAAAGCACTTGAATTACTAGATATTAATTCAGGTTACGAAGATAGCAACGTCTAGATTAGTTTAAGTAGGAATATATTCAGATGACAGAACTTAAAAAGTTTGATTTTAAACAAGGTTTCAATAGAGAAACCACTCAATACGCTGAAGAGGGTAGTTGGTTTGATGGTAATCGTGTACGCTTTCGTGCAGGTCGTCCCGAAAATTTAAGAGGTTATCAGACCAGAGCTTTGGCTTCTACTTTTGATGGTTCTGCCAGAGACTTAATTACATGGTCAGATAGTTCTGGAATAAGTAGAATTGTTTTTGGTACTCCTGATAAACTTTATGAACAAGACGGCGATCAGTTATATGACATTACTCCTATTGTTACTGCCGTTACACTGGCAAACTGCTTTGGAACTTCTTCGGGCAGTACAAGAGTTTGTTGTTCCGATGCGGGACACAACCAGAAAGTCGGTAACTATGTTCTCTTCACTTCTTCCGCAGCTTTTAATGCCGTAAGTTTACAGGGAAATGTTTATCCCATAACATCAGTGGCAAGTGCTAATGTATTTACTATCAGTGTAAGTAGTGCTGCCAATGCAACTGGTAGTGATGCAGGATCAGCAACATTTCAATATTATATACCTACAGGTTTTTCTGTTGTGGCGGCTGGTTTTGGTTATGGTGCTGCTCTTTATCAAGCTACTGTCTGTGCTTCAAATACTAGAGCATGGAATCAGCCAGCATCAAGTGGTATTCCTTTTGATGTAACACAATGGAGTCTGGATAATTGGGGAGAAGATATTGTAGCCAATCGCAGTGGAAGTAATATATTTTATTGGGATTCTGATGCATCAACAGTACCGGGTCAGGTACATGCTGCTTCTGTAACAACTTCTCCTATAAGTGTTAACTCTATATTAGTATCTCCGAATGATAGACATCTTGTTGCTTTTGGAACTAACGAATACTCAGCCACGGCAACTGTAAGCGGTACGTTTAATCCTATGTTAGTTAGATGGTCTGATCAAGATGATAAAAGTAATTGGGTTCCTGCTGCTGATACAACGGCTGGTGAAGTTGTACTGACTGATGGTACTAAAATTATAGGTGCAAAGCGTTCAAAGAATGCTATTAATATTTGGACAGATAATTCTTTATGGACTATGGCTTTTGCTGGACCGCCTTTTACTTTTAGATTTACACAGGCTGGCAGTAACTGTGGTATGGTTGGACCTCATGCTGGTATTGATTTTAATGGTGTGACATACTGGATGGGCTTTGGTAACTTTCATAGGTTTAGTGGTCAAGTAGAAACTTTGCCCTGCACAGTTCGTAGATTTATCTTTGATGATATTAATGTAAACTACTATACTAAAGTATATGCAGGAACCAACTCAGAGTTTAACGAAATTATTTGGCTATATCCTTCAGGCGATGGAACGGAGTGTGATAAATATGTTGTCTACAATCCTGTTGATAATTATTGGGTATACGGCACTATGTTTTTTACTACTTTTGCTGACAAAGAAGTATTTGGAAATACCATCACTACCGGTGTCACAGCGGCAGGTAATAATATTTATAACAATGAACCTGTCTCTGTATTTGTTGGTGCTAATAATGAAACACTAAGTTCATTTGTTGAGTCTGCTGATTTTGATATTGCAGATGGCAATGCTATTATGTTTATGAACAGAGTTATTCCTGATTATGAAATGGTAAATGGTGGTAAAATTAAAATGAAGATTACTACTCAGCAGTATCCAGAAGCTTCTGAGGAAGTTACAAAAGAATTTGATATTACAAATGCAACACAAAAGGTTGACTTCAGAAGTAGAGGAAGGCAAGCTAAAGTTAGGGTGTCTTGTGATTCTAATGGTACAAGTTGGAGATGGGGATCACTTCGACTTGCACTACAGGGAGATGGTAGAAGATAATGGCAAGATACCCTACTTTACCTTTTGTTATTAATAGTGATAGAATAGAAGATGCTTATAGCACAGTAAGAAATTGGGCATCTGCTTTGGTCAATGATTTGGATACAAGAGATGTTCAGGTAGATACAAGACCATCTACTAATATATATGCTGTTACTACAGTTACAGAAATAGGACGACCCAAGAAAGGCGATATAGCTTACTCAGTAAGTTCTGGTAAATTTAAAGGCTATGTAAGTCTTGGAGCAGAAACATCATGGCAGGATTTAAATTAATGAACTCAATTAGCGATCACATAAAAATGATACAGGACAGTACCCTGTTAAAAAATTATAATACTGGTCAAGCTCTTGATCCTTCTAGATTTAGAATAGATCAAGCGCAAGAACAATTTGGCAAAATGAATAAAATAGGGTATAATAGTAGTAACTTTATTGCAGAGCAGACAGGACCGCAATCTAACTATGGGAAATTAAAATAATGTCAGTAACAGATATGATTAAAACGAGAGAACTAGCAGGTGGTCAAGGAATGCCTGATAGTCTTGATACTATGGCTGCTGTACGTAGTGAAGGAACAGGAATACCCTTTGCAATGCCACAACCACAGGGAATGTTGCCTCCTGCAATGGCCCAAGGAACAGGAATACCTCCTGAAATGCCGCAACCAGCACCTGCAATGGCTCAAGGAACAGGGATTCCGCAAGCAATGACACAAGCAATGCGTCCTTCTGGTCTTGCCGGTATTGCTCGTTCCCCTGAAGCTCCTGAAAGCAATATGATTATAAACGCACTTAAAACTCTTGATAAACGTGGTAATAAAGAAACTACTTATAAAAAGCTTGCCAGAGCAGCAGAGGATAGGGGAATGACTCTTCCATCTGCTGATAGTGGCTTGATGAGACTTGCTGCTGAAGGCGGTCCTGTACTTTATCGCAGAGAGGGTGGTGTTTCCAGCGGTTCAAGCAGAGAAGAAACTCTGGCGAAACTACAAGCAGTTGTAGATAGGTATGGTGCTTTTGTTCCCAAAATAGGAGAACCTCTTGATTACTTTAGTAATAATCCATTAGTAGGCTTTTCTGGCGGTGGTGAAGAAGGCGGCACTCCCTATAATGAGCTATATATACGTGATACTGATGGGCCGGGCGGAATACTAAGTCTAAGTGGCAGGGGAACTGATAGGAATTTTGAAAGAGAGTATCAAGCTTTGGCCTCTCAACTAAATGCTCCAGAACCAGAAGTAGAATCAACTGATTTTGTGCCGCTAAGTGATACAAGGTATGGAAGTTTAAATGATCCTAATCTACCTGCAATGGATGCAGCCCAACAAAGATTACAGTATAGACAGAATGTTGGTTTTTATGATAAGCCTCCCGGCCCAACAGCAAACACTAACCGTATCCTTGCTCAAGCCTATGGTGAAGAAAGTCCTATTTATCAAGAAATTTTACAGGGTCTTCAGCCTACGCCAACCCAACCAGTTAGTACAGAAACTGCAATGCAAGCTTACTATGGTTTGCCGGGAGTTGTATATGATCCTGAAAAAGAAGTTGAGGCTCAAACTGGTGGTGGCTTAAAAGATTTAGCTTCTGGTGGTGAGTTCTCTGGCAGGGTTCCCGGCGATGGTGGGGGAATGGAAGACAATGTTCGTATGCCCATTATGGAAGGCGAAGAACAAGTAGCCACTCTGGCTGTTAGCCCCACTGAATATGTTGTAGATAGTTATACAATGGCTGCACTTGGAAATGGAAATCCTGATAAGGGTGCAGACTATATGGATGAAGTTGTTGAAGACATACGTGAAGAAGCTTATGGAACAACTCAGCAGCCAAATGAAATAGATGGTTTAGCACTGTTACAAGCTAATATGATGGGTTAATGAATTTTATAAAAATACAACCACAATCAATAGAATTAATTTGGCCTTTAGTTAAAGATTTAATTCAAAAACCAATAGATTTTAATCTTGGAGAGTTTAATTTAGAAGATGTATATAACTGGTTAACAAGTGGGTATATGCATTTATGGATTATAGGTAATGAAGAAGAAATATTAGTAGCAGTTGTTACAGAGTTTGTTGTCTACCCAAGAGAAACTAGATTACGAATAGTTCTTGCCGGTGGTAAGAAAAATAACATGAACAGATGGTTTGATATCTTTTGGGATAAAGACTCAGAGATACATAAGTTTGCTAAGAAAAATAATGTAAAAAGATTTGAAGTGTGCGGTAGAGATGGTTGGCTCAGAGTTCTTGCAAGGGTTGGCTTTAAAAAGTTCTGCACTGTTTTAACAAGGGAAGTGGAAATATGACTGTGAAACAAAATATAAAAATGTTTTTAGATGACTTATCTGTAAAGGATAAGATTGAAGTTCTTAAAGAACTTTATAAAGACATTGCAAAACTTGGTGTTGATGGCGATACCGAGCTTGCCCATATTAATACTTTTGAGGCTAATCTTCTTAGAAAGTGTGGTGGCTCTGGTACGCTTAATCCCAATACAGGTCTTCGTCAGTACGGTAAGGGTGGGGGTGCGCCTCAAGCCACTTTCCAAAATACCAGTCAGTCATCTAGACTACCAGAAGAAGTAGCACCCTTTGCTGAAGATGTTCTTACCGAGGCACAAGATTATTATCGTATGATAATGAATCAGGGATATGATCCCTACACTGGTGCGGTAACTGCCCCTCAGACAGCAGAACAGACAGAAGCACAGGCAGGTATTGCTGCACTTGGCAGAGGAGCGCAGGGAACTGCACTTCAACAGGAAGCTCTTGACCTACAGCGTCAGCAGGGACAGAAGTTTACTCCTGAAGTTGCACAGGAATATATGTCTCCCTATCAGAGAGCAGTTACTGATGTAGAGAAAAGAAAAGCTGTTGAAGACTTCCAACGTAATATTATGCCACAGTTTGAAGCACAGGCTGTACAAGCTGGTGGTATGTCTGGTCTTGGTTCACGGGCCGGTGTACAGGCTGGTATACTTGGAGAGAACTTACAGACAAGGCTTGGAGACATTGAAGCTAAAGGATTGCAGTCATCTTTCCTCAATGCTCAACAGCAGTTTCAGAATCAAAAGCAACGGGAAGCAGCACAGGCTCAACAGACTGCCAATCTTGGTCCTGCCATGTTTAGTCAGGGTCTTGCTCAACAGGGTGCTTTGCAAACTGTTGGTGAGCAGAAGCAGAACCTTGGTCAGAGGGCTTTGGATGAACAGTACTTTAAGTTTTTGGAACAGAAGGCTTTTCCTGAAGAGCAGCTTGCCAAGTATTCTGGCTTTGTCTATGGTAATCCTCTGTTGGCTCAACGTGATGTGACTACCGCTGCATCTGCACCGGGAGCGCAAGGACCAAGTACAGGACAACAGCTTCTTGGTACTGGCCTTGCGGCTGCAAGTGCTTTTAAACAGATGGCACCCCAGACTTTTGGTTCTATAGGAAATTTCTTTCGATCACCTACGATTCCTAGTAAAACTGGTGGTGGTCTGTCTGATATTGTTTATCGACAAGAGGAAGGACGGGTACGGCCCACTCTTGCAGATAGAGTAAGGGCTGCTCAAAAGGAAGGGGCTAGGGCAGAGGCTGCAAAAGAAGAGGCTCAAAGACGTGGCGCTACCTTGTCAGAATCTCAAACTATTCGTGATAATATAGTTCCTTATTTAATTCCCCCTTCTACTATTACGCTTCCAGCAGCGGAAAAGGCAGCCAATAACCAGCAAGAAAAAGAAGTGGTTGAAGAAACAGTTTCTGAAAAAGAATCTTTTGTACCTCCTGTAAGATATACACCTTCTACAGCACCTTCAGCACCTGTTAAAAAAGATAGGGAGGTAGATAAAATAGGAACAATTTTAATGGCTATATCTAATAAACTCTTAGAATCAAAATCCGGTGATCCCCGTGATGCAGAATCTGTAAGGGGTGGTACTCTGTTGCGGATTGCTGATGGTCTTACGCAGGGAACTATTGATGTAGAAACTGCTGAAAAAGAGCTTGCAAAGTATGAATTAGACGTAGCTAAAGTTAAAGCAGTAGCCGGTATTGATACTCAGAAAAGAGCAGCAGAAATTCTTAAAGGCGTCCAAAATTATGCTAAGACTCAATATTCTGGTAAAAATAAACAAGCTATTATTCGAGAAGTGAATATGATTGCTAGTGAGTTAGCTTTAAGGTATCCTACTGCTGATGCACAGGTTATATTGTCTATAGCTATTGATAGATATGTTGCAGAAAAAGGCAATCCTTCTAAAAAGCCAGTTGAGGTGGTAGGGGGGAAGACTAATGTCAAAGCTAATCTTGGAAACAGTGCATTACGTAGACAAGCAGAAGCAGAAGCGGAGAGAAAAAAAAAGGATGATTAATGACAACCCCTGAATTAAGAGCAGCTTTTGTAGATGGGATAACATATGCTGAAACAGGAAGTTTTAAAAATCCTGATGAGCAAGTAAGTTCAGAAGGGGCAATTAGCTCTAGACAAGTCTTACGTTCCACTGCATTAAATCCCGGTCTTAAAGGCGTAACCCCTCTCAAACCTGAAGACCTTACAGACATGTCAAAAGTTAATGCTTTTGGTAAGCAGTATGCTTTGGCTTTGTTGGATAGATATGATGGTAATGTTGAGAGAGCGGCTGGTGCTTATGTAAGAGGTTTTGGTGATGAAGATAAAGAAAAAACCCTTGGACCTAAATCAGCAAACTATGTTAATAAAGTATCTAAATATGTAGCAGACAATCTTTCTCAATCTAAAGAAGATAGAGAAGTTCCAACTAGGTTAAGCAATACTTCTTACTTAACTAAAAATTTTCAAGATATTGCTAACGCTTTTCCAGAGGATATGGAAGCTACAGACGAAAACATTACTAATTATGCTATAAAAAATAATATTAATCCTGATTCCTATAAAGAAGAGTTAATAAAAGCCCAAGAAGAACTAGATGCTGGTGGTGATCTAATTCCTGATAGAACTGCGGTTGGTCGAGTAGCAGGTAGAGCTATTGGTGAAACTTTTGAAGGTGTCACAGATTTTGCTGGAATGCTGGGAAGGTCGCTTGGTGCTGAAAATTTAGTTGATTCAGTTAGTAACGCCGCAGAGCTTGTTGCAGAAAATGCTCCTCCAGAGGTTGCAGAATTATTTAGAAGTACTTTTGATCCTGCTCATCCTGAAGACATTGGAGGAAGCATAGAATATGTTGCAGGACATGTTGGATCACTTCTTATTCCCGGTACAGGTATTGTAAAAGGTATTAATTTAGCTCAGAAAGGAATGAAGGGTTCTCCCTTTCTTACTAAAATTGATGATGCAGTAGAAAAAAGTTTGGCTACAAAACTTGCACCTCAAACAGCAAAAAGAGTTAAGAAGATAGCTGGCACAACAGCTAAGTATGAGCTTGGCTTTGCTGGTGCTGCCACTATGGTTGAAGACCCCAAAGAAAATTTTGTTAATATTTTAGTAAAAGAATTTCCTAAAACTTTTGATTTTATAAAACCTCTATCTATTAATCCTGAAGATAGCGAGTCACAACAATATCTACAGGCATTTCTAAATAACATTGGTCTTGGTGTTGTCACTGGACCTGTATTTGCATCTCCTGCTTTGGTTTCAGCTTTTCGTAATGGAGGAGCGCCAAGTGCAAGTAAGATAGCTAAGACTGCTGCTCGCATGGAAAATGCTGCACTAGGAAAAGTAGTAACTCCTTTAAAACAATTAGGAGAAAAAACATCAGGGAAAAAGGCTGGAATATTTCAAAAACTTGAGGGCCGTCTTACTTCTAGAATGGGAACTAATGATGAGCTTTTAGCAGCAATAATTAGAATGGAGCAAGCTGGTCCTGCTGCACTAACTGTTGCAAAAGGAACTAATAGAGATTTAAAACGGGCAGCAAAAAAAGATTTTGGAAAAGCTTTTAATGATGAGCAAACTATTATAACAATGAATAAAGCATTGGGTGGTGATAAAGCTACATTAAGGCAGCTTCAGACACAAGCTCCAAATGTTTTACGTTCTCTTGAAACTATGCGTAATGATATAGATGGTCTGTCTAAAGCTGTTTCTGCCAATCTTCCTGATAATGAATTTAAACTTATAATAGATGATAATTATAATTCTTATGTTAATAGAAGTTATAGAGCTTTTGATGATCCAAATTGGAAAGGTTATAAAGAATTTAATACTCCAGAAGGAGAAAAAATTAAAGAGAGTGCAGAGGCTGCTTTAGTAAAAATGGGCTTTACAAAAGGAGAAGACACTGAGCAGGTTATGGAATGGATTGCGAAAGGAATGCCCGAATCAAAAGTTCAGGATGTTATGGCTCTAAATAAAAAAAATAGAAAAAAAGTAGATGACTTTATGCAAGTTTTATCTGATTATTCCTCATTGAAGGGAAGCAGTCCTGTTGTTAGAAGGCAAAAAATAGCTGAACCTTTTAGACAGTTAATGGGAGAGGTGAAAAATCCTTATACAAACTATGCTAATACTTTTGAAAAACTTTCTATTATTAAAGCAGAACAAGATTACCTAAAAGAAGTTATTGAAAATCTCAGAAAATATGAGATGGCAACAACTGCTAAAAGTCCCGGTCTTGTAGATGGAACAGGATATGTTCCGTTTAAAACTGATATTCTAGAAGCACGTTTAAACAGATTAGGTGGTTCTGTCCAACCTGTTAAAAAAACAGGAGCTAGAGAATCTGAAAACAGAGTAAAGCAACTTTCTGCACCCTTTGAAGAAATAGCTAAAAAAGAGTTCGGTTTTCCTTTAGAAAATCTATACGTAAATCCTGTTTATGCTGAAGCTATTGTAAATGGAACAGAAATACTTGCACCTACAGGTAGGCTAATGAGAGGGTGGGTGGCTACAAAAGCTGCATCTCAAATTATGAAAACTGTTGCTTCTCCAGCTACTCATGGTAGAAACGTCATGGGCAACAATATTATGATGCTTGCAAATGGTATGTTACCTATAGGTAAAAAAGGAGAGATGACGGCATTTGTTAAACGTATGTGGGATTTAGAAGATAGAGAGCTTGCAAAAAGAATAGCTGAAGCTCAAAGAGTTGGTGTTATTGACAGCGGTGTTAAAGCTGGAACTGTTAAAGCTCAAATGAAAGATATCGGTACAAATCCTAAAGGTTATTTAGGTAAATCTCTTGATAAAACTGCTCTTACTAGAGGCGGAAAAAAATTAGCACAAAAAACTTTTCAACTGTATCAAGATGAAGATAATATATATAAATTTATTCATTACAATAAAACTAAAGATTATCTAACGAAAGCTTTTCCAGATAAAAGCATGGATGAAATTATTGAAATGGCCGCTCAAAGAACGAGAGATACAATGCCTAACTATAACCTAGTTAGTAAGTCTCTTAAAAGTTTAAGACGTGCGCCTGTGGGAGACTTTTTGTCTTTTCCCGCTGAGATGATACGTGTCACAACAAATTTAGGAAGATACACTCTAAGAGATATTAGGTCTGGTAATCCTGTTCTTATGCGAGAGGGGATGAAAAGACTTGGAGGAATGACTGCTGCTGGTTTAGGCACTGACATGGCGATGCATTATTCTATGAATATGTTTGGAATCACTGAACAAGAAGCTGATGATTTAAATCAAGTTGCTCCTAACTATGAGAAAGATGTTCCTAAATTATTTTTGAGTCCTATATATAAAGATAAAAATGGTAAGAATGTAATTGAATATGTAAACTTCGGACCTATCGACCCATTTGATTATGTTAAATTTACTGGAAGGGCTATTCACAATGCGCTTCTAACAGATAGAGAAGTAGATTGGGATGAGTTTGGTCTTAGAGTTATATCTAAACAGCTTGGTCCTTTCTTTGGAGCCTCTATGGTTACTAAAGCAGCCTTAGAAGCAGCAGGAGTTATTGATGAGATAGACCCTAACAGACCGAAGAGAGGTCTTGTAGAGATGTTTGAAATTGCTATAGACCCTTTCACACCGGGGTTTACGCCAGCAGCAAAGCGTCTTAATCAATATTATACAAGTCTAGAAGAGTTGAATGAAAATAGAAAAGGAAGAGGTCCAATCGGTAAGTATGGTCAAAGTCTAGGTGATGGAGACTCTAGTCTTTGGCCCCAGCTTGCTGGTGTAAGGGTTCAACTTTTTGATATTGATAATGCTATGGCAAGAAATGTAGGTATGGCGCAGCGAGATGTTAAGCGATCAAAAAATGAATTTATAGGTAGACCTGCGTATAGAGATTCTGGCATATCTAGGCCACAAGAACTGGTAGATGACTATGTAGAGTCTCAAGAAATAAAATATGAAAGAATGAGAAAGTTAAGAGAGATTATTAAACCTTTTCTTAAATTAACTCCTAATGGAAAAACATTAACATATGCTGAGTTAGAAGATATTTTAACCAAACAAGAAAGATTTGCACTGAAAGATATTAGTTTGCTTAATCAGGCACTAGAAAATACTTTCATACCTGATGAGCTTACTAGTGAAAATTTACAAAAGCTTCTTTTAGATGGTAAAATAAAATCAATGGATGATCCTGCTATATTAGAAATTTATAGATTTATGCAGGAGATTGATGGTCTTCGTCTAGAAGATTAAAACTATAGATAGTATACTAGAAAGGATAAGTAGTGACTAACTGGGAACATTTTACTGAAGATGAGATGCGTTGCAAGGGTACTGGAGAGTGCCACATGGACGAAGAGTTTATGGAAAAGCTTATTCGTTTAAGAAGAGACTATGACAACCCAATGATTGTATCTTCAGGTTACAGGGACATAGCATATAATACTACAATAGGTGGCTCGCCTAACTCTGCACATATCTATGGGAGGGCTGCTGATATTGTAATTGGTGGTCACGAAGCTTTCAAACTACTACGTCTTGCTATCATACATGAGTTCAAGGGTATAGGTGTGTCTCAACGTGGCATGTATGAACGCCGCTTCCTGCACCTTGATACAATGGAAGATGGGGATCACCATCCTCGTCCGTGGTTATGGAGCTATAAGTAAAAGCAACATTATTGAGGAGGCTAAACTATGGAATGGGCAATAATGACATTCGGTGGAAAGCTATGCTGTATCTTCGCTTCGGGATGTGGCGGTGTAGCAAACGTACTAACACAAAGGAAGTGGAACTTAGGTGCTGTTAAAGATATTCTAATTGCAGTTCTTGTAGGTTGGATCGCAGCAGAGTTTCTAATTCCCGCAGCTATGGGATACTTTAAATTCAACGATCAGGTTGCGATTGGTTTAGCATTTGTTGTTGGGTATTGTGGTATACGTCTTCTTCCTAAACTTGAAGAAGCACTAATGAATAGGATTAAGTAATGCCGGGACCGGGACGTGTCTTACTGGCATACTTTGCAGCAGTAATATTAACAGCTATAATTCTTGGTCCTGCTAACGTATAACAGGGAGGTTAGTATGGAAGGTGGAATCGACATACGTTTGGTCGTAACTATTGCTGGTATCTTATTCAGTGTAGCAGGAGCCAGTGCTGTAGCCAAGATGCAGATTAGACAGCTAGTGGAAAAACTGGATGACATTGAACAACGTATTCGTAAGATGGATGCTCGTAGTGATAAGTTAATCACTTCTAATGAAACTCAGGAACAAAGGATTAACATCCTAGCTAAAATGGCAAGTCCTGAAAATCTTAGAAGAGATCATATGCAACTGGCAGAGATTGTTACGCATGTTGGAAGACTACAAAAAGATTGTGATAGACTATATGCCATGCATAATGGATCACATCCACCTGTTCCTAATGAAAGAATAGGTAAATAAGTTAAATCCTCTGTAACGAGATAGGAGCGTCATACAGAAGAATTAGTACCTCTAGGCTATATGCCTACCAGAAGGGCTAGAGAAGGCTACTCAGTGGCTCTCCTAGCCCTTCTTTTTTACTCTACCAGTACGGAATTTGTCTCTTCACTGTCTTCAGACGGTTCTTCTGCATAATCGCTATCGTTTTCTTCAAATAAGGCACCAGCGAAGTCACACTTAGATAAAAGGCGTACAACTTTATCTTCTCCCAATACATTTAAACATCCAACAATAGCAGTCTCCAGAGTATCCTTATCCATAGACAAACCACTATCACTATTAGAACCACGAATACGAGACAGTAGTTCAAGTGCTTTGATGGCACTATTGGTATGTCCGTTTGCTTTGGCAAATGTATACTGACTTTCTATTTCTTCTATAACATTTACATCTGTCTCAAGCTCTTGTTCAAGCTCATGTACACGATCTATAACTTCCTGCATATGCATAAGACGGTAGCCTTGGTTGTTTGCTGATGCAGCAGAGTAACCAGCAGACTTTGCAGCCTCAGTTGCATTGCGGTGCAGAACATAAGCCTCTGCAAACTTCTCTTGTTTTTCGTTAAGGGCCATTATTTCATATTACTTCTGGCAACACCCTTCCACTTCTCTGCTGTACGCATACCGCCAAGCCCAAGAAGTGCCATGATCAGACTGATCAATTCATTAGTCTCTAACACAGGGAGTGTTATCATAGGATACCAAGTGACAATAACCCAAGACAGAACAGGTGCAAAAATAAACTGCCATGCCAGAGCAAAGCAGCATACCCACATGATAGCTGGTCTTGCTCCGCTGACAAAGATAGAGGGGTGCTTGGCCTGTTCTATATTCGCCTGTGCTTGAGCAAGGTCAAGAGAAATTAGTTCTTTATTTAGTTCTGCTTCAAGCTTAACTTTTAAATCTTTATCACCTACAAACTTATCAAGTACTTTACCGGCAACACCAATAACTGATTCTGCAATACCTAACATTATTGTTCCTCCTCTTTTTTAAGTTTAACTACACGGGGATACTGGTCTATCCTATAACCTTCAGTATAAAAAGTTTTAGTGTCCTCTTCCTTCATTGTATCAGCAAAGAGATAAATTTTTAGATGTTTAAACTTTCTGCTTTTTTCTGCTAACATCTGAAGCCACTTATCAGGAGAGAATACAGAGATGTGAGCGTTCCTACCATCCGGCAGAACTTTTACCGCCTCGTAGCAAGCTACGTTTAAAAACACAATCTTCTTTGCATAGGAAAAGATTTCTTCTACCACCCAACCCAAGTCTTCTTCTGCAATATGTTCAAGAACATCTGTGCATATCACCGCATCCTTCCTGTGTATGGGAAGCTTACTGTGTTTCTCATAGCCGGGATCAAAGAGTTCGCACTCATCCAACTCCCAATACTCAGGAAGAGGACAGTCAATCTCATCAGTAATCTCTGAGAACTTATCAGTGTACAGCACTGCCTTACCACAACCATAGTCAAGCACAGACTTACAGTTATTGTTTTTCAGATATAGTTTTATAAGGTCTACAAACTTTAGAAGGCTTCGTCCATTGAACATACCCTCTCCCTGATCGTGCTTCTCCACGTACATCTTAACAAGATTGATATAATCATCTGATGGATTGTATCTGCTGTTAATATTATCTATACTAATATCAGGCATTGTAGTATCCTTTAAATTTAATTCTAGCATCTTGATCTTCTTTGATCTTCCAGAGATCAGCTACCATAGTATTTTCACCGTGAAAGCAGAGAACGCCATCAAGACCGGGATCAGCAAATACTTTCTCGCAGTCTTGTGCCATAGCCAGTAGCTCACCTGTTGTCCAATAAGTTTGATCTTTGACATTGACCTGTATGTATTTAGGTTTGGGAGTCTCGCCACCCTCAAGATCACCAGTGGTTTCAGTCTTCTCTTCGTCGGAAGGCTCATCACGGCAGCAGTCAAATCCAAACAAGTGTAAGTCTCTGAAGCCCATCGTATGTAACAGGCCGATAGCTCTCATCGCAGCACATGTACCACCAGTAATAAGCGTTGCTCCCTGCGGAATACCAAGCTCTTCATTCAGCTTAACTTGCTGGTTCTTTATCTGATCTCCCTGCTCTTCTTCTGTTCTTAGTGAATCAGTGAAGGCATGCCATCCCCACAGTCTAACATCACGTTCTTTAAGATGTTCAGTCACTGATGGGTCAGTCATGGAAGCTACAAAGAAATTAGTATCTTTATGTAAATCTTTGAACAAGTCTTTACGTACAATATTGTGAGTGCTTTTCTTAGTGATTGGTCGAGGGTCAAGAACAATACATGCCCACGGTATAATATTGTTCTTCATCAAACCGGGCAGGGCATGTTTAACTGTAAGTACTTTACATCCGGGGTTGTTCTTGATAAACTTTTTCAATTCTTTATAATCAAGGTAAGGTCCACCTGAAACAACCACACCAACTTCTCTATGAGGCGGATGCTTCTTCACCCACTTATCACTGTCTATTTCTTTTAGATTAGACTTAATGTTGTTGGCAATATATTCTTTTGATACGGAATCTCTTGGATGTACCACTATTGGCACACGCTTCAAGTCTTCCGGCACCTCTTCCAGTGTCTTGTCATGCAGCAAAACAGCAAGGTGTGTATGCCCTGCTGGCAGAACTTTATCAGTAGAGGGCAGGACATACTTACGAGTAGGAACGCTCTCATCAAACTCTGTCCAGCCATCATCTGTAGTTTTCTCTGCATGTACCTTCTTTGTAGGTACGGAGTCAAAGACTTTCTTAATTCCTTGATGCCTTTCATCAGGTATAAGAATAGCATCTGGATCAGGGCTGTCCTCGTCCCCACGTTCTTTTGTAAAGAAGTGATCCATGATTACAATGGGAACATTCTTTAGACGATCATATTCATGTCGTACTGTTTGTTCACTGTTACCACTACCGATAAATGCAAGATCAACTTCATCTACATAGTTAGATTTCAGAGTATCTCGGACATTACCTTTATGTAATTCATAGGTAAACTTTTTATTCTTAGTTACCTCCATGTGATTTGCAAACTCTTCAAATCTTTTTTCAACAGCTATCTTAGTATTATGGGCCTTCACATTATTTTCTTCAACATCTGTCTCTGCTGTGGCATCTTCAAATAAATCATAGCCAATGTAATGAATAGCATCGTTCTTTTCAAACGCAGCCAGTGCTATCTCTAAAGCACGGCCACCATTCCAAGTTCCAGTTTCAAGAACAGTCTTGGGTTTATAGAAGCGAACCAAGTCTGCAAGTTGTTTATACCTGCTTGGCAAGATGTCAGGGGTTGTGTCTGTTTCTGAAAGAGCTACAACTCTGTTGCCGGAACTATCTCTAAAGTTCTGAGAAGACTTATCTGCCAGATTAATAAACAACTCTCTTAGAGAATCAGAGGTCTGTAAGGTGCAGCCATGTGCGTTGTAGATTGTGAGCAGTCGGCTCAGAATAAAGGTTGTTGACCACTCTCTATAGTTAAGGTATTCACCAGAAACATAGGCACCTCTGAGATCACCAAGAAGATCAACAGGTGTTTGCTTTGAAAGATTAAAGGCAGCAAAGTAATCCGCATCTTCCATGCAGATAAAATCTGCTTGCTTGTTCAGATATCTTTCTATTGTGGATGTCCTGATATCTTTTGTTGGTAGGCTAAGAGGTTCCAGCCAGAGGAGCCATGCATCAGCAGTATTAAAAGCACACTCGCTGATCGCAAAGGCTTTAGGTGCAGCAGCAAGACCGTCAAGAGCCTCACTATAGTTTAGTGCACCGCCTTCCGTACCGTTGTGTTCTTTATTATCTGCTACGAACTGACCATACTCTTCAACATCTTCCAACTTGTGGTAGAAGATATTACTCTCTTTAGGAATAGAATAGTTATTGATGTCCATGTTATAGTAATAACAGTGGAACTCAAAATCAGGTTGCCATTTATTTTTGAAAGACTCTAAAAGTTTGTGTCCATTTTGTTTAAAAAGCTTTTCATCAAAAGCTGTAACTACTTTAAATTTCATAAGGTTTGATAATTCCTTTTCCTGCAAGGTAGGTATAGTCTCCGTTCCATTCGGAGGCGTACATACCATCGATTGCTCTGCCACACTTCCAACCCTTGAACCATGGCCCACCTGTGGTGAAGTGTACATTCTTTGCTTTCAGGTCTTCAGGTGAGTGACCATCAAGCCAGTTCCACTCCTGATGTATTGTTCCAATATCAGAGTCTTTATCCGGCAACCACTCAAAGCCATGTAGCCATGATCCTGTTTGTGTGCTGACTACTTCAGGCGTTAGCTTCTTATTTAGATCATGTCCACAGTTCCACAGAATAAGGCTTGACCAGTTCTTCCTGCGATACTGTTCTTGTACTCTGCCATCCATCTTATATTCATCGGTGGGTTCATACTTGTGCTTAACGCAGTAAGCCGGATAGTAATCCATGTTGTACTCTTCAAAGAGTTCATTGATATCAGTACGCAGATACATATCACAGTCCATGTACAAAGCCCAACCCTGATACATATTCAGAGCAGGTACAAGGAAGCGAGAGAAACTAAACTCTGTAGAGAAGGGCTTGCCATCTATGTCGTCAATCATCTGATCATTTTGTACAGTGTGAGTACGCCTATACAAACCCATCCGCTCTATCACGTCTTTGCGAATAGGTTTAATATCAACATTGTCAACAGCAATGCGCTCAATCGTAAACTTTAAAACTTCGTAGGCCACATCTTCTCTTGGATCATAGCCTATGTAAACTGTGTTAGGTGCTTTTCTCATTATATCTCCTATGTAATTAGGGGGAGCAAACGCTACGCACTCCCCCAAGTTTTGTTACAGGTTGTAAATCTTTTCTTTCTTATCTTCAGGTACTACCTTTTGAAGATTTATGGTAAGCATCCCATCCTTTAAAGAAACATCGTCTACAACCACGTCTTCGGCAAGAGCAAAAGATTTTGAAAAGGCTCGACTTGCTATGCCCTTATGTACGATCCTCTCCTCATCTTCTTCATTGGCTTTCTTGCCGCTAATGGTTAGCTTACTGTGTTCTGTCTTTACTTCCAACTCTTCTTTAGTAAATCCAGCAGTGGCTAACTCAATCTTATATTTTTCATCGCCCTCTTTAACTAGATTGTGAGGTGGGTAGGCATTGTACATGTAACCACCTACCTGATCTTTCATCTTCAGCATATCGCTAAAGAGTTTTTCATGACCTACAGTCCAAGAACAGAACTTGGAAAAGAAGGGATCATCACTCACTGTCATATACTCATTCATATCATTTCTCCTTATAGCAAGTTGATATTGTGTGACCCATTATTGGCATCACATATATATTATACTACCTCTTGTGTGATTTGTCAAGGACTTTTTTGGCGCACTTGGCAGGACTCGAACCTGCAACCTACAGATTAGAAGTCTGTTGTTCTATCCAGTTGAACTACAAGTGCTTTAAGTCCTTCTTTTTTTCTTGATAGACTTGTTAGAATTTCTGGCAAAAGAACTATTCTTTTTACCATCTCTTACACGTAAATTACTGCGCTTGTTGCTGCCTCCTTTACTTAGAGGTTTCTTATGATCAACATGCTTACCATCGCCTTTCTTAACAAGACCTACACGTTCTAGCATACGCCTTGCTTTATTTCGCAGCACACGTTTCTTAATATTTTTAGGTTTACTTTTTGTTACTTTGTTTTCTCTTTTATAATCTCTTGCCATATTAAATCTCCTTTAAAGTTAGTAACTATTTATACACCACACGACCCACCATGTCCAGTGATGTCACAGATGTCATGCGTCTCTAGTCCTTCCTCAAACTCCTCACCAAGCTTTTCTACAGCTTCAGTATACGGCACCGAACTAAGAGGTTGTCCTCCCCTACATCCGTCAGGGTACACCGTGAAACCTCGCAGCCTGTGAGCATAAGAAGCAAGAGTATCAGTAAACTCTTCAACTGTATCTTCATTGTTAAGCTTACTCCCCCACTTGGGCAGATTGATTGTGCTGCTGATAGACATATCAACATAGTCCTGTACATCTGCCTGAAACTTTATACGCCTCTTGTAGTCCTCTGCAAGATCAAGTGCTGACTCAATGCCTTTTGGATCAACGCCATACAGGTCAATGATCTCCTGTGCTGCACTGTCCACCACGTACTGATAGTGCCAACGATTACCACCTTTCAGATACCTGCGCTTGTAAGCCACAGCAAAGATAGGCTCTACACCTGTGGATGTTCCTGCAAGGATACCTATTGATCCAGTTGGAGCAATGGCACGATTAGCGACAGGACGGCTACAGCCAAGAGTATTACTAAAGTCGGCACTAACGTGATCACTAACCCCTTTATAAACCGATAGCCACTTGTGAAGACCTTCCGTAACTTCATA
>Ga0208134_1000810_pt1 | contig 19832 bp, 25 predicted proteins | sample VirMetDEL_Mar_31_FD_184515 | JGI IMG/M metagenome (GOLD analysis project Ga0208134, IMG submission 184515) | Aqueous microbial communities from the Delaware River and Bay under freshwater to marine salinity gradient to study organic matter... | ecosystem: Environmental > Aquatic > Marine >... | reverse complement strand
TGGATTGCAATACAAATACTCTTGGGATTGGTTGATGCCCGTAGTGGATAGGGTAGAGCAAGTAAACCAAGGTGTTCCTCAGCAGATGCTACACCTTAGTCTATATAGCACAATAGACGAGGTGTACCAAGCAGTAGTAGAATTTATTAAAAACTTAAATTAAATTAAAATGAAAAATTATTACAATACCACTAACGAGAGTGGTCAGCAGTTAAAAACTTTTGAAACGAAAGCAAAAACTCAAAACGAAAAAATCATGGAGTTCTTATCGGATCAGAAATCAATTGAATACGGAGCATCTCAGCTACTTAGGCTAGTGTTTAACGGTGCGATTCCTATAACAAGTGTAAGAAGGTCTGTAACTAATTTAGTAGCCGAGAATAGGCTTAGATATACGGGTAATACTAGGATGGGAAGTTTTGGTAGGCAAGAGAAATTAATTATTATTAACGAATTACCAACAATTTAATTATATTTGCGAATAAATAAAATAGATATGAATGATACAGAAGAAGTTACGAAGGAATTTAAGGAGTTTATATTAGAATGCTGCGACACTGATTTCCCTTTAAGGGGAAAGGCACTCGAGGCAGTCATAGATAGGTACTTCAAATTATTAATTTCGGCCGCACAAGTTGATGAACTAAAAAAAATGATACTATGAAAGACAATTTTGAAACATACGAGAATTATATGCTATACAAAAATGTTGTATGCAACATAGACAGACATTTAATATTGAAATGCGAGAATGCTAATCAGTTTCACGCATTGGTCTATGAGGAGGTGTTCAATGAGAGCAGCGGAAGTGAAATGGTTAACACGTTGGCTATGATATTTCTTGAGTCTTGCGAGTGGAATAGCCTATACTCTACCTCCTTCAACATAGCTTACTTAAACGAGTAGATATGTATGAAGTAATAGTAGATGTCTATGGATCTAGCGATGATGTATTATTCGCTGATGGATTTAACGAGGCAATAATAGGCTTTGAGCCTAATATGTGGAAGGTGGTTTACTCTAGGAACAAAGTGATCGAAATACTTATGAAGGATATGAGTGAAGAGGACGCAATAGAGTTTGCAGAGTACAACACCTTCAATGCATATGTAGGTGAGAAGACACCACTATGGGTGGATGATATGGAATATCACATGTAACGTAAACGAATATGAAATACAAAAGAAAAGAAATCGATTATGTGCATATTAGCATGTTATGGATTATAAATGCAGAAATGCGCAATGGATGGGAATTGGCATCATTGACGTACAGAGAGGATGAAAGAGTAAGACTTAAATTTAGAAAACCTATTTTAAAACACAAAATAATGATTAAACGAGAAGAGTATTTAAAAGCACTTGACATTGTAGAAGCCTATCACAAGCAATTGAATTTACAAATTGTTAAGCGTAGTTTTTCAAGGGTAAAAGATTTGCAAGAAACAGACTTTGTAGAAGTGGTAAAAGTGGATACTAATACGCAAAGGAGTTTGACGGTAGGTAAAAAGTATCAGATACTTAGATTCTCGGATGGTAAATATAGGTTTACTATCATAGATGACAGCGGGAAAGAAAAAGAATATTCGACTGATTACGGGAAGACGTTTAAGCCTGTTCCCCCAAATTATGCTTAACACCCGTCTAAGAAACGTTGTAATGTTTCTTCAGATTGTGTTACAATTTAATAAACAAATAAATTTAGAAATTATGAATAAGAATAATGTAGTAGAGAGGATAGAAAATTGGTGGTCAGCCAATAGCGTGTCAAAGTACAGTCAACTGAGTGTATCTATGAGCACAAATAACGAGATAACTTTAAGATTTGGATATTGGCTACCTATAAATCTATTTGACCTAAAGAAAGTAATCGGAAATGATTATAGTGTTTCGGGTCACGATATAAGTGATGGCGATAAAAACGAGGCGGTGTTCTACAAAGTAAAAAAACTATGAAAAAGAATAAGATAGGGTTACCTACAATGTACGGTAGTAAGATTATCGATACCGATGATATACTATTCGTACAAGCCAATGGTAGTTACTCGGTAGTGCATTGCACAAGTGAGAGGGTTATGATATCCAAGAACTTAAACTATGTAGAGGGTAGGTTGGATGGAGGTAACTTCATTAAGACGCATAGGTCATTTATAGTCAATGCCGATCGAGTTATAGCTTTGCATAGAGATTTAGGTGGTTACTTACTGCTAGATACCGATGGTGTCTCTATACCTATCAGTGCTAGTAGAAAGCTAGAAGTTAAGGAACAATTAAGGTTAATGTTTAATTTTATATAATAAAATTTATGGAAATTGATAAAGATATGTTGCTAGATGCATTAGGAAAACTTAAGTGGGATCTACAGAACGATACTCGTAATGGCGAGTATCTGATATGGAAAGAGAACGATAAGAAGATCAAGAAAATCAACGAGCAAATTAAGCTTGTAGAGAGTGTAGATAATATAGTGTTTAAAAATTAAAATCAAATAAAATGAATAAGGAGTTATTGAGTTTCAACAATATAATGAAAGTAGTTTGCAAATACTACGGAGTAAAAAAAGAAGACGTGCTAACGGTTCAGAGACAACAAGAACTAGTGGCTGCTAGGCATATGTTCTGCAATATGTGTAGATCATACACAAGTTCAACCACATTGTCTATAGGTCGATACATAGGTAGAGACCATTCTACCGTTGTGTTTGGGGCTAACAAGATAGATATGTTGTACGAGTTTGATAAGGCTACTAAAGCAGATAGAGATGCCATATCTTATGCGATATTAAATGGACATATTAAAGCCCCTTCGTGTAAAGATATCGTAGATATAGATTGGAAAGAGGGTACGGTCACATTCATGAGAAAGGGTGTAGCGACAACAGAGAGGATAATTAGATTTTTAAATAAAAATCATTCTAAGGGGGTAATCTAAAAAAATAAAGATATGACTAAAAAAGAAATGAATACGCTAGTTGATATGATTATCGAGGCATTAGTTAAGAAGCAAAAGGAATTGGACAAAGAGTTCTTTGATAAGGTTGATAAACATAACGATAAGAGTTACAATGAAATGTTGGAGATGGAGGATATGGATGATTCTCTAGTGGAAGACATATCTAAGAAGGAGGGTCTATACATTAGACTACAGAACCTTTATGCAATACAATCGAAGATATTAAAGGATGAAAATTACGAAGCTGCGGCTGAAATAAGTAAGACCATTGATGAACTTAAAAAACGACTAAATGAAATGTAAAAGAGTTAGGATGCATATCCGATATATGAACAGAGAAGTTTACAACTTAAAGTACGGGATACTCAATGAGGCTCTAAGAGGTAAGCTAGATAGCCATAAGATATTTTTATTTAAAAAATATAATAGAAGGCTACATTGGCTAAAAATGTGACACTAGCCCGTAAGAGTAAAAGAGTAATAGGCTATTGGCACAAAATTAAAATATGGAAAAAGAAAGAAATATGAAGTACTTGAATGACCGAAGGATAATATACCGAAGGCTACCTATTACAGATGTTCCTTCAGAAACATATGAGTGGGGTAGTTATTACGAATTTGGAACATATCAATGCTATGAGTTATTTAGAACTGAGTATAAGATTAATAGCCACAAGTCACTAAAATGGCATTTGATTATACTAAGATATCTGAACTCGGAATTAGATATCGGCACATTTAGAAGTGTATCAAGGTTCATATCAGATAAGGATAATGGATTTACTATTTTCAATATCAATAATATGGATCTTGATAACATTCTATCTGAGGTTATGGATTACGATTACAATATACCACCTAAGAATAGGTTGCGTAAGGTTATTTTCAAACCCTTTTGCGGTCTCACAAAGGAGCAGAAATTAAGTTTGGTTGGTAAATTAATGGGTAGGCATTCTCTTATTGATGATGAGGCGATATACCAATGTATGTTGGAAATTAATCATGAGGGTATTAAAATCTCAACAAAAAACCTATCTGATAAATTAAAATGTAGCAGCAGGACGTTGTTTAGGAATATGAGTGAATTAATGAAGGCAGAAAAGAAATTGTTAAATAACAGTTTAAAACAAAAGAAATAACTATCTTTCGCTTTTATAATTTTGCGATATGAAAAAGTATAACCTAGAAACGTACATCAGATATAAGGAAGACTTGAAGGAATCTATACCAAGCAGTAATAGCTTCATGGATTTAAGTAGAGACGAGTTGATAGTTAAATTCCTTCCGTTGGTAGAGAACTTGGCTCGTAAGTTCCCTTCCTCTGAGCAGTCTATCGGCATACTAACTATCAATGACCTTATACAGATTGGTTCGGAAGGATTAACAAGGTCGGTTGATAAGATTGATAGAGATAGGCTATCTGAGTCTGAGGATATTGAGAAGACCTTAAAGTCTTTCTTATCCAAAAGGGTTAAGGGTGCAATAAGGAGACGTATAGATATTAACAGAAGTAACATGCGTATTCCTGAATATAAAAGAAATCAAATGAGGAACAACCCTAACGATAAAAAGGCGGTAGAGATGTTTTTTAATTCTATATTTCTAAGCATTGACAATACAAGCGTAGATGAGAATGGAGAAACATTATATAGCGATGTTATGGATAGCGGTGCTCCTTATAACATAGCCCTTCTTAACGCATACCTTAACGGTTTGATGAAGAAGCATTTGAATGACAATGAGTACGAAGTATTAAGGTTATCTTATGGACTAGATTGCGAGAAGCATTCAGGAAAAGAGATAGCTAGGGAGCTAGGGTTTGTCGGAACTAGCAATCATGTAAGGGTTTCTGAGTTAAAGAAGAAGGCAGTACAGTCCCTTATCGACAATGTAGATCACTCACAAGTGATTGATTATTTATAAAACTATTAAATTATATATATCATGAGTAAAATTAACGAGAAGCTGGCAACAATCCAGACAAAGTTTAAATCGAAGAAGAGTAGATTCAATTCCTTCGGTAAGTATAATTTCAGAAGTGCTGAAGATATACTAGAAGCAACAAAGCCTTATCTGTTAGAATTAGGTGTGTCTGTCACTATTAGTGAGACACTAATATCCAGCGCAGAGTTCCCTATCATGGAATCAAAAGCAACGATAAGCGATGGCGTAAACGAGATACATGCCACAGCTATAGTAGGTGTAGATTTACACCAAAAAGGTATGCAGATGCCACAGAAGTTTGGTAGTGCCTCTAGTTACGGTAAAAAATATGCGCTTGGTAATCTATTCTTAATAGATGACACTGCTGATAGCGATGCTATTAACGACCACGGTAAGGGGGTTGTGTCAAAGCCTGCATTGATATCCAAGTCTGACCCTGCGTATCATAAGGCAGTTGATTACGTAAAGTCTGGTGGTAAGTTATCTGCTATACAAAATAAGTATAAGCTATCTAAGGATATTGAAACTGAACTTAAAACTCTGTAAGATGGAAAATCATAAAGAATCAATAGAGCGTCTTAGAAATGACGAGGATTACTACGGAGAATTTGGTAAGCAATTCCTTAGCAATTCAGACATATCAAAGCTACTGACAAACCCTTTATCTTTGCTTGAGCCTCAAGCTATGATACCAGCGTTCTTGGTTGGCGGTTATTTTCACACTGCTATTCTAGAGCCTAAGAAGCTTGATAAGTACAAGATTGTAGAGGCTAGTAATAGGAACACTAAGATATATAAGGAGGCAACAGAGGGAGTGCCTTGCCTCCTTCAGAGTGAGGTTAATAAGATAAAGGTTACTATCGATACAGTAATGGCTAATAACACTTGTGAAGACCTGATAAGAGGGTTTGATGTAGAATACGAGGTTCCAAATATAATGGAGATTGAAGGGGAGTTATGGAAAGGTAAGGCTGATATAGTTAATCACGAGAAGAAGATGATTATAGACCTTAAAACCACCTCAGACATAGAGCGTTTTAAGTATTCCGCAGATAAGTATAATTACGATAGTCAAGCTTACATTTACAATAAGCTATTTGGTTATGATTTTATGTTTATAGTTATTGACAAGAACACAAATCGAGTAGGTTTGTTTGATTGCTCAAGTGAGTTCTATGCTCGTGGGGCACAGAAGGTTCAGAAAGCCGTTGAGCAGTATAGATTATTTTTTAAAACAAAAGGGTTCGACCCAAAACAATTTTTTATTAACAGTACACTATAGTACACAAACACAATTACATTATGGCGAATAAGATTACGGTGTCAATCGACACAGACAAAACAAGACAATTAGTTGTTAATGACACGTACAAGAACAAGGCAGGTAAGGACGTACAAGTTCAGAGAATAAAATTTGAACTTGTAGAGATGAGAGAGGAGAGTAGGAAGGTTGTTTTTGACCATGAGAAGTTCCAACTTATCAAAACTCACTTCGCTGTAAAAGCTCAGACTAAAGAAGAGAGAGCAGCTAAGGCTGATTCTGTATTTGTAGGTGAGGGTGTTTCTCAGATATGGAAGTCAGATTCTCAAGGTCAATCATCAAGTGCAGCATCATCAAATAATGCACAGCCTCCTATTGATGATTTACCGTTTTAAAATAACTTAAATTAAAAATACATACCTATGCAAATAGAGACTACGGAAATAAATGGTTTCCAAATAGATAAATTTAATATATATTCCTTAGAAGAAGGTAAGACGCAAGGGATTTGTCCCTTGTGCTCTTCCGATAGGAAGGAGAAGAACAAGAAGGCTAATTGTGCCTCGTATGACTGGCTGAGAGGCTTAGGAACTTGTCACAATTGCAACACTAGTTTTCAATTACATACTTACCAACGTAAGGGAAAGGCTGAAAAAGTATACGTTAAGCCAGAAGCTATAAAATTGGTAGAGCCCAGCATGAAGGTTGAAGATTGGTTTAAAACTAGGGGCATTTCTAAACAAACCCTTGATGATTTAAAAGTTACAGAGGGAACTGAATGGATGCCACAAACTAGTAAAAACGAAAATACAATACATTTCAACTACTTTATGGGTGATCAATTGATCAATATAAAGTATCGTGATGGTCGCAAAAACTTTAAATTATATAAAGGTGCTGAGAAGGTATTCTATAATATTAATAGTGTTGTAGGATATGATTATTGCGTTATTGTCGAGGGTGAAATGGATGTGCTTGCGCTTCACGAGGCTGGTGTAAAGAATGTTATATCAGTACCTAACGGAGCAACACTCAACACAAACAACCTAGACTATCTTGATAATTGTATTGATTATCTTGAGGATAAAGAGAAAATTATATTAGCGGTAGACTCCGACTCTGCTGGCGAGGCTCTTCAGAAGGAGTTGATACGAAGGTTAGGTGCAGAAACCTGCTACTTGGCTACATTCGATGACTGCAAGGATGCTAATGAATACCTAACTAAGTATGGTAAGGATAAGCTAGCAGAAAGAATATCTAAATCAAGCCCAGTACCTTTAGAAAATGTAGTTACATTTAAAGATATTGAGGATGATATCACAGACTTTGTTAGAAACGGATTTAAAAAAGGGTTTCAGGTTGGCCTTGATAATTTTGACAATATATTCTCTACATATACCAGTCAGTTTATAACGGTTACGGGTATACCTAGCTCGGGTAAATCAGACTTCGTAGACCAAATGGTTGTTGGCTACAACGAGAATTATGGATGGAAGACTGCCTTTGCCTCTCCAGAGAATGCGCCAACATATCTACACGCACATAAATTAATGCGTAAGACTTGGAGGAAGATGCCTACCAAGAGTGATATAGGTACGGACAAGTGGAATGAAATAGCAGAGCATTGCGATAGCAATTACTTCCATATAGATATGGAACGTTATACTCTAGAGTCTATCCTTAAGAAAGGGGCTGAGTTAGTTAAGCGTAAGGGTATCAAGTGCTTAGTCATTGACCCGTTTAACAAGGTAAGGGACACAGAAAACAATACCGAGGATGTCAATAGATACACTATGGAATACCTTAGTAAGATAGAAATCTTTGCTAAGAAGTACGATGTACTTGTATTTATTGTTGCTCACCCTACTAAGATGTACAGAGATAAGGATGGTAAGCTAGAGGAGCCTACGATGTACAGCATTAAGGGTGGTGGTGAATGGTATGATGCAAGCTATCACGGTATATTAATTCATAGGGATTATGAGGCTAAGACAGTCAAGGCTAAGGTTCTTAAGGTTAAGTTTCAAAACTTAGGGGAAAACGGTGCTGAGGCTAACTTTAATTGGGATCCACAATCTGGTCGGTTCATACCTCTTGTTACTGACGAAATATCTAACGAGGTTATGCCTTGGGAAATATGAAGAATCAATGGGTGATGGGTACTTATTTACCTACTAGCTTAGAGCAAAAGGCAAGTAGGTGGTGTTTAAATAATAATATTTATATTTACCCTATATTAAAACACTCAGGAAAATGGTTCATTCAAATAAATATAGCTGGCAAAAAAAATAAGTCTCCCGATTCTTATGGTAAGAACGAAATATGGAGAAAAATAAGTGAATATTATAAATACTATTATGAAAAATACTCAAAACAATAAGCAGTACAGACCTAGGTTAACTAAGGGTTTGAATAATTTAATCAAAGGACTTAGCGGTAAAGGGGATAGGGTTCTTGTTATAGGAGATTTACATGAACCGTTTTGTCTAGAAGGATACCTTAAGCACTGCAAGGGGATTTACGGTAAGTACAATTGCAATAGGGTGGTGTTTATTGGAGACGTTATCGATAATCACTATTCAAGTTTTCACGAAACAGACCCTGATGGAATGGGTGGTGGGTATGAACTTGACTACGCAATTAAAAGATTAAGTAGGTGGATTAAAGCGTTCCCAATAGCAGATGTTCTAATCGGTAATCATGATAGAATAATAAGTAGGAAGGCTTTCAGTGGGGGGATACCAAAAAAGTGGATACGAAGCTATAACGAGGTATTGAATGCCCCTGATTGGAACTTCGTAGAGGAGATAACAATAAACGATGTGTTATACATACATGGCGAAGGTGGTACAGCTAGAACTAAAATGAAGAAGGAGTTGCATACCGTAGTTCAAGGACACCTGCATACTCAAGGGTATATTGAGTGGATAGTGGGGACTGCATTTAAAATATTTGGAATGCAAGTAGGGTGTGGTATAGATAAAAACTCTTACGCTATGGCTTACGGTAAAAACTTCCCGAAACCTTTTATATCGTGTGCGGTTGTTCTTAATGATGGGAAGACTCCTATATTAGAGCCTATGGAATTATAATTACTATAAAAATAAATAATGAGAGCTAAATTTAAAAGAAAGAAAGGCCCCGTAAGAGCGAAGAAGGTAACTCATGATGGTATCGACTTTGCGTCTGGCCTTGAGAAGTATATGTACATAGCTCTAAGGAAGGCTAAGATAAAGTTTACTTATGAGTTAAGGTCGTTTGAGTTATTACCTTCTTTTAGTTTTAATCAAGACTGTTATGAGCGACAAGCAAATAGCAAAGGTGATTATAAGAACAGAGGCAATAAGAAGATCTTAGGTATAAAATATACCCCAGACTTTGAAGGTGATAACTTTATAATAGAAACAAAGGGTAGGGCTAATGAATCCTTTCCAATGAGATATAAGTTGTTTAAGAATTTAATAGCAAATACATATCCAGATATAGTACTTTATAAACCACAAAATCAAAAGGAATGCGACATAACAGTCGAGTTAATACTCGAGCACAAAAATCAGTAGCTCGTAAAAAATATGCCGAGCGTCAACTTGACAAGTGGTGTAAATGGAGCTTTAACAATAGAGGTAAAATACTTCTAAAGGAATTAATAGATAAACAAAAAGAATTGAATTATTAATAAACTAAATAAAAGACCACAAAAGCAATGTTTTATATACGTTGTTATGTGGCGTTAAATTATGAAAGCAATATTTGAAAGTAATAATCCAACTGAAATAAAGAGATTTTCTAAATGTAATGACATGGCTTGTTTTATATGGGAGCTTGTACATAATGGATGGCGTGAATTTAAACACACAGATTATGAATATGAAAAGGCTTGGACTAAAATACAAGAACTTTTAAATGAACATAATATTAATATAGACGATTTGGTTGAGTAATGTCACATAACGGTTTGTGTATAAGAGTAGTTTGATACGATAAGACACGAAAATATACGATAGTGATACAATAAAAGTAGCTTTTGAAAAATTAAAATATAAAAATAAATAAAAACTATGTCATTATTTACACCTAGATTAGCTTACAAACCATTTGAATACCCTGAGTATTATACCGAGGGTTGGTTGAAGCAAGCACAAGCATTCTGGCTACATACAGAAATTAGTATGTCAGGAGACGTTAAGGACTGGAATGAAAACCTTACGGATAAAGAAAAGAATCTAGTAGGAAATATCCTATTAGGTTTTGCTCAGACTGAATGTGCAGTTTCAGACTACTGGACTAACAAGGTAACTCACTGGTTTCCAAAGCATGAGATACAGCAAATGGCAATGATGTTCGGTTCTCAAGAAACAGTACACGCTGTAGCATATAGCTATTTAAATGAAACATTAAAATTAGAAGACTATGAAGCGTTCCTACATGAGCCTGCTACGGCTGATAGGTTTAATAACCTTATGGCTTACAATGGAACTAGCCGTACTGGTATTGCTACATCACTTGCTATCTTTTCAGCTTTTGCTGAAGGTGTTAGTTTATATAGTGCTTTTGGTGTTCTTTATAGTTTTCAATTACGCAATCTACTTAAGGGAATTGGGCAACAAATGAAATGGTCTGTGCGTGATGAGTCACTGCATAGTAAGATGGGTTGTCGATTGTTTAACCAGATGTGTGAAGAGGATGTACACTTAAGAGTTTTAGTTAAGGATGACATTATAGAGGCAGCTAATGCTATGGTTGAGTTAGAACTAAGCTACATTGATAAGATGTTCGAGATGGGTGACATTGAAGGAATGTCTTCTACTGATTTAAAAAACTTTATAAAGAAAAGAACAAATGAAAAGCTATATGAAATTGGTTACACAGATCTTGGTAGTTATTTTTCTTTTGATGAGGAAAGTGCTAAGAAATTGGATTGGTTTTACCATCTTACTGGTGGTCACACCCATACTGATTTTTTTGCTATTCGTTCGACAGACTATAGTAAAGCGGGTGAAGGAGAAGATTTTGAGGATATCTGGTAGTAATACCAATGAATGATAAATGATTCATTAGCTATCATTTTGGCTGTTAATGAATGATAAATGATTCATTAGATAACATTATTATAAATAATAAATTAACGTTGATATGAAAGAGAGTACACTAATTGAAATGCAGAAGAAGATTGATTCCTTAACTAGAGTAGTTCAAGGTCTAATGAATGAAATTAATAGTATAAAAGATTTTTCTATAGGAACTATAGAGACAATGAAACTAATGCCTGATTATGATGACGCAATTGAGAAGCTTAAGCAAAAGATTATTGGAGAGTCTGGTGAAGCCGAAGAGGTTGACTCCAGTGGAAAGACTTTCGAGTAGGTTGGGATATATGGGGACAGCATTCGCAATGATAAGTCCCCACCTACTTCCAGATAAAATAGGGATGATTACCTATGTTATAGCTGGGGTTATATGTATACCTCAAGTATTTGTAGCAAAACAATGGAACTTAGTATTAATTAACTTAAACGTAGCAATAGCCTACGCAATATTATATTTATCATAATGTGGAATAAAAATTGGATTAAAGGAGAGGATTTTCCTGAGTGGGGAGATACAGATGTTTACAAGAAGACCATATCAGGTGGTTATTTATTTGATGGGGAAACGCCAAAGGAGGCATACCATAGAGTGGCTAAGACAATTGCAAGAAGATTATACAAACCAGAAATGGCTGACACTTTTTTTGAGTATATCTGGAAAGGCTGGCTATGTCTTGCTAGTCCTGTTCTTTCAAATGTCGGTACTGATAGGGGTCTTCCTATTAGCTGCTTTGGTATTGATGTTGCTGATTCAATTCAAGACATAGGTCAGAAGAACCTTGAGATGATGCTGCTTGCAAAACATGGTGGTGGCGTAGGTATTGGTATCAATCAGATAAGACCTGCTGGAACTAAGATTACTGGTAACGGAACGTCTGATGGTGTCGTGCCATTCTGTAAGATATATGACTCAACTATTCTTGCTACGAATCAAGGCTCAGTAAGACGAGGCGCAGCTTCAGTTAATATTAATATTGATCATGGTGATTTTGAGGACTGGCTTGAAATAAGAGAACCAAAGGGAGACGTTAATAGACAGTCACTTAACCTACACCAATGCGCTGTAGTTGGGGATAAGTTTATGCGTAAGCTAGAGCAAGGTGACCCAGAGGCTAGAAGAAAATGGTCTAACCTTCTTAGAAAGCGTAAGGCTACTGGAGAACCTTATGTTATGTTCAAGGGGAACATCAATAAAACAAACCCCCCTGCATATAAGGAGAATGGTTTAAAGGTTCATATGACTAATATATGTTCTGAGATAACCCTGCATACCGATGAGAGCCATAGCTTTGTTTGCTGCCTATCTTCTCTTAACTTAGCTAAGTATGAGGAGTGGAAGGACACAAACTTAATCCACGACACAACATTCTTTTTAGATGGGGTTATGGAAGAGTTCATTCAGAGGGCTAAAGGTCTTAGGGGGTTTGAGAACGCAGTACGTTCAGCTCAGAAGGGTAGAGCTATTGGTATAGGTGTACTAGGGTGGCATACTTACCTGCAAGAGAAAGGTATTCCGTTCGAGGGTTTACTTGCACAGTTCGAGACTCGTAAGATATTCTCTCAGATTAAGATTGAAAGCGAGAGAGCTTCAATGGCATTAGCAGAAATATATGGTGAGCCATTATGGTGTGTCGGTACAGGAATGCGTAACACACACCTAAGAGCAATTGCTCCAACAGTATCAAACTCTAAATTGTCTGGTGATATATCCCCAGGGATTGAACCTTGGGCCGCAAACGTGTTCACTGACCAATCTGCTAAGGGAACATTTATACGCAGGAATAAGAGCTTAGAGAAGGTATTAGAATCCGTAGGATTAAACAACGATTCTATCTGGGAGAAGATACTTAGAGATGGTGGCTCAGTTCAGGATATAGACGAGCTAAATGGCGTGTTAATAGGGGATTGGGATACACCTATCAAGGAGGTTTATAAGACCTTTAAGGAGATTAATCAATTAGAGTTAGTTAATCAGGCGGGCATACGTCAGCAGTACATTGACCAGTCTGTTAGTTTAAACTTAGCGTTTCCCTCAGAGGCAACACCTAAGTGGATTAACACTGTTCATTATGAAGCTTGGAAGAAAGGTATCAAGACATTGTATTATGTACGTACAGAGTCTGTGCTTAGGGGTGACATAGCTGCCAATGCAATGGATCCTGACTGCTTGAGCTGTGATGGGTGATTATGCTATACAAAAAATTGTATGTAGATAAATAAAAAAGGGGAAGCTGTGATGGCCTCCCCTTTTTTGGTTACAGGAACTTTAGGTATGGTACGCCTAATTATCTGTGTTCCTTATTTTTTAACACAGTTATTCACCATCTTAGTATTGCCTCCAGCCGTCTTCTTTCCGCTGGGTGATTTCTTTTTGCCTTTAGCCTCATAGCCCTTCCAGCAACTCATTTTAGGTTTTGCCATAGTATTTATTTTAGTTATTTAAAATGCTTGATTAAGATATTTAGACCCATATCCTTTTTCTGTTTTTGCATCCTTTTTTGTTTTTGCTTTATCTTTGCCTGGTGAGGGCCCCCTATATTTCATTTGGTCATCAGTCTTACCTTGTTTCTTAGCTATTTTCACACCATACCTTATAACTGTTCCTACTTCAGAAGGTGCAAATCCAAATGTAAAAAGTGTGGCAGGAAGAAAAAGGTATTTTAGCATATCCTGACTCTCAGAGGGGATAGTCTTTGTAGTTTTAGTTCCCATGTATTCGCTCGTATATTTGCCAGTATACGCCATATCGCCAAGTTCCTTTAAGTTTAAACCTCCTTGTATCCCCATACCAAGTATTCCTAAACTCTCTAACCATCCTTTTTCTGTTTTATTCCATAATTCAAATCGTTCTTTTTCTGGTATGTCTTGCTGAAATAGACCAATAGCCTCATTAAAGCCTCCTGTTACAAGAGGATCTGTTAAAGGCATTGGAGAAAGAAAATCTATAACTACATTTGTAGCAGCTGACTTTTTATTTTGTTTAATTCTTTTCTCTTCTTCCTCTTCAGATTCATCGTATCCCATCATAAAAGCAGTAGCCTTAAGTAATAAATTTCCTATATAAAATCTTATGCCATAATAAGTAGCCATCTCTCCTGCTAGACCAGCTAAAGACCTAGCAGCCGAACTCTTATCTTGAGCACTAGAGGTTTTGCTCGTGAGTATTATTACGTCTGAATACATTCTCTGCTTCTGGTTGAGTTGGAAATTCTGAAAAGGAATTAGCACTTTTCTCGCAACCGCAGCCCAAGGGTTTTTACTTGTCATAAAGTCTCCCTGAAGGTCAGAGTCAGATACGTTCTGCTGCCTACTTACTTGCTGCTCCGCATAAGCTCCAGCCACCTTATTAATCTTATGGGCCTTCCAATCTATATTCCCATACTCTAATCCTTGCTTTTTTAATGATTGCTTGTAATAAGATTGCCATGACGATCTTGCTATTGCAGCATCAGGCTTTACAAGGAACGTTTCAAGCCACATCTTATTAACCTTCTCTAGATAAAGAAGAGACTTCCTTGCTTTTGATTTAGCTTGCTGCTCTAAGGCTCTGTTTATATTATCAAGAGTTGTGTCAGAGGCAAATCCTCTATTTGCAATTGAATAGCCAGACGCATCCAGCCACTTATTAAAATCAACATCAAAAATAGCCGTTAGATCCAGTCTACCTGAATTTATTAAAGTGTTAACAGCAACAGGCCCCATTTGCTTTAATGGCTGAGTAATACCCCCAAGTGCTCTAGAAACACCTAATGAAGCTAAAATATTGATTGCCTCTTGTACGTCTTTAGACATATTTCCTATTGATAAATTCTTACCCCTAGTATTCCTTACATATCCTTTTAGTCTAGATTCTAAAACTTCCCTGTCTTCTTTTGTCGGAACTAACTCTTTAAAGTAATCAGACGCTAAGGCCCCTTTTAGAACTTGAATATCTGCCGCTGTCCTTATGTCAATAAGAGCAGCCTTTAATATGGCAGCATTATTCGTGTCAAAATCTAGACTTATATATGTGTTTGTATTTAGGCGTGTAGGTAATTTAACAGCCTCTAATGATCCTGACTTCTTTTGAACCAGAGAAGACTGTGCAGAAGACATAGCGGATTCACTCCAATCAAATTCGTCTCCTTTTTTACGTTTTCCTTCTGTAGAAGTAAAAGAATCAGGGTTATAATTCACGCTAAGGTCAAGAATATCGTTGTATATATTTAAAGAAACATCTGCCATTTCAGAATAGTATCCAAAAAATTTATCACCCCACCACTTAACCGCTGTTAAGTTTACTTTATCTGCCTTACTATCTACATCTTGTATAGATTCGGAATCTTTTAATATTTTATCATATACACTCTGGTATTCCTCTGATTTTTTCTTCTCTTTATCTGTACCTTCTCTTAATACAGATATACTCTCTTTTATGAGGTCTTTTCTTCTATTAAATTCTGCCTTGACAGCATCATTATCACCCATAACAGTTCTCCTAGCGAACCCGACCATACCTCTTTCTATGATATTAGAAGAGTCATTAAACGCTTTACCGTTAGGTTTTTTGTCCTCGAACTTAGATAAATAAGAATCAAGAATTAAATTCAAATCTTTTATTGCACTTGACTTTCCTCTTATTATACCATCGACCCCGATAGCCTTCATTACCTTACGAGCATTTTCTTGGCTCTTAAACATTCTTTCAATTAGTATAGGAAGTGTAGTTATCTCTTGCCCACTTAGCCTACCGACACCCTTAAACCCAAATAGCTTTAGTGGTTTAGCTTTAATCTTAGCTTTCTTGACTAGTGCCTCAGTCTTCTTACCACCCTCATACACACTAACAATACCTTCCATGCCACTGGTTAGTCCGTTAACCATATAATTGTTAAGAGCGTCAACAGCCCTAATAGCATCTCTTATTTCCATATCGGATATTTCCATATCCATAAACCTTTTAATTATACCCTGATTAGGAAGGCTTATTTTTTCTCCAGAAAGGCTAAAAGGATTTCTACCATTTTTTATTATGCTTTTTTTGTATGAATTAAAAACCTTCTGAATGTTATCTCTAATTAATTTTTCTTTTGTTTTGTCAATGGCCTCTTCTTTAGGGTCATTGAGTATAGACATCATTTCATTATAAGATAATTTTGATGCATCAAGCCCTGTTATATCTAGAAATTCCTGTCTTTTATTTTCTAATATTACAGCTTCTTGTTTTTTAATCTGGGCTTCAATGTATGTTTCTGTATCTTTTACGCTTACAGCAGAAGTCCAATCAATTTCAGTACCCTTGATTTTAGAACTAGTGAGACCTTCTTTTACGCTTTCAGCTATCTCAGTGTACTTGTCTATATCGTCAATAAGTCTTATGCTTATCTTCTGAAATGATTCTCCTAGCCTAGCTAAAACAGGGTCTAGGTTTTTGCTTTTAGATAGTTTTTTTATATTATTCTTTAAAGAATTAGCAACCATAACCTTATCGGCATAGTCCGCATTATTATACACCTTTTCCATGTAATTAAGAAAAGAATCTACAGACTTAGCATTGTAAAGGTTAACCGAACCTATCTTGTTTATTATTACTCTGGCTTGATTAGTAGTTATTTTACCGTTCTTTTTTAATTCACTAATCTTACCCGATAGCTCTTTACGTCTTTCATTTAAGTCTTTAATAGACAATCTGGAAGACCTCGCCTCTAGCTTTACTTGATTTTTTAATGCCGCCATCTCATCAATAGCACCAATCTTTGACTTTGGAGTTGCTAATACTTTATTAGTTGACGGAGCACTTTTTTCTTTAAACCCTAGCTTTTTTCTCAAGTCTCTAACTAAAAGTTCTCTTTGAACGTCTGTAGCATTTTCATATACCTTAGTTCCCTGTAGATAGCTTAAACTATTTTTAAATAAGATATCTGGACTAGTACTATCAGTTGTGTTCCTTGCCTTAGTTTTAGCTATTACACCATCAATCTCAGCCATAACCCTATCGTACCCTTCAGGCTTTACCTTGTTCATATCAGGCCTCTTACTAGCGGGCTTAGTCTTATCACTAAGAGCAGAAGTAATAATACTAGGATCAACTCCTTTTTTCTTTAGAAAAGCTTTTATGGCGGCTTCAGAGTACCCCAGACCACGGGCCTGCTTAATGATATCATTAACCTTATCTAGCAAACTACTCTTACTAAACTCAGCGTCAGACTTCATAGCCTCTATCTGTTTTTCTGTAAGTTTTATTGGATTACCACCAAGTATATCACTTAGAGCTGTACCTAAAAATTCTTGAAGATTTAATTCTTGAATTTCCTCAATTTTTAAGTTTTTAAATCGTTTGAATTGTGACTTAACATAATCCCATAGCCCTATTAACCAATCCCCCCATTTAGAATTAATAGCTTGATTTGTAATTGACTCACCCTTGTTTCCTATAAGGATAGCCATAGCCTCCTCGGCAGCCTTAATTACATCCCCATCAAATATATTTAACTGCTCTCTGTATGTGTCAGTCTCTTTGACTAATGCAATGCCTTTATTGTATAGAATCTTACCCTTTGGTGTTTGTTGGATATACTTTGTCCAAACGTGCCCCATCTCATGGATAGAAGTATTAAATAAATCTGAGCTTGTATTATGAACTTCAGGGTTAATAAATATCTCACCTTCAACAGTAACCCCATATACAACGTCACCATCTTTTAAATACTCTTTAACACCGTCACGCTGCATAACGCTATTAAAAGTGTCAGTATCAATAATTATATTTGTATCAGGAAATGATCGTTGTATGAAGTCAATAAACCTTCTATCGGTATTAACGCCAATTGGAGTACCAAGGAACTCTTTGTTAGCCAGTCCTGCTTGTACAGGAATGGTTTGAGTTAATCTTTTTTGATCACTCAATGATGGCTTTCTACCTGCAACCTCTCTAGCTACACCTAAAGCTACGTTATTATATGCAGAAGGAACTAAATCGACTATAGATATAGGTTGCTTTAAAACACCGAGCACCTTACCCTTCGGGCCTACAGGGTAGTTGGGGTGATTTGTTTTTACTATCTCAGGGTTTTTAATATCAATAGCCGTAACCATAAACGCACTCCTTTGTGGTACGCCCTTAAGCTCAGGCTCAGTGATAACATCGGTAATCTTTTTAATATTAAACTTATTTATGTCTTGCTGAGAAGGGTTTTTTCCATATAATGATATTAATACAGGTTTTTTTGTGCTTTTAGATGGCTCTTTCTTTAATACCTTAAAATCACCTGAAGTTATAAGTTTTGTTATTTGAACAACAGACGCTATGCTATTTAATAATTTTAAATTTTTAGTAGACAAAACATCCTCTATAGATTTAGGTTTAGTATCCTTGATCATACGCTGAACATCTTCAATTTCACGCATAAACTTTCCAGAATTAACTATACTCAGTGGTGATAGTTTCTTTCTCTTACCTTCTTTGTTTTTGACGCCTAATCCTGTGTCTACCTTTTCTTTTAATTCTTTTCTTGAAGCTTCTAACTTTTCTTTTAAAGATTCTAAAGCAGCCTTTTTATTTTTTTTAGGGAATGAGCTTAGGTTATCTACTATAACTCTCATCATAGCCTCGTTACTAAAAATACTATCATTACCCATTTTAACAATAATCATTGGTATATGTCCGTCAGGAAGTATACCATCAGCCCAAAGCTTGTTGTATTTATCAGGGTTTTTGTTGTAGGCCCTTAAAGCCGCATCTTGCTGTCCCTTAACTTTGCTAGAGTTTATACTTGCCCAAGCAATACCCTCATGTCCCTTTACTGAGCCAAAGCCCATTCCACCTTTTAAGTTTGTTATCTTGTTGCCTGTAAGTGGGTTGGTTACATAATAGTTTTGTTTTATATCAGTAACACTTGGGTCGTAGTTACCTGTTGTTAATTGATCTGAAATATTCCAAATAACACCAACACCGTCAAGCGTATTAATATCAAATTCTTTAAAATCTCCACCCGTTCTTTTATTTAATTCCTTAACATCTATCTGTGATGGCTTATCTTCAGTTTCCTTAATCTCACTTACATCAATAACACTATCAGCTCTTTTATTTAAAATTTCTAATATTTCAACTTCTTTAATGTCTTGTTCTGTGTTTTGAGATTCAGTAAGAGTACCTACTGTTTTTCTTTTAAACTCAGGAGTAGCAGCATCAAGGCCTGACATATCTAAGTTCTCGTCAGCTTCCATAGCGTCAACCTCTTCTTGAACTTCAGGGGTAATGTCTTGTGCAGAAGACTCTAAGGCTTCTTTCTTATTACTTAAATCTATATATAAAGCTTGAGCATTCTGCTTTTTAGATATATCAATCACGTTTTCAGAGTTCTCTCCTAAAGCCTCATAAACTTCTTGTAATTGATTTACAGTAAGGCTTGAGTACTCGCTGCCTAAAGGCTCTAGTATGTCTAGTGCTTTTTGATATTCAGCTACTGTTGGTTCAGCTTCTTCTTCTTGCTGTACTTCTTCACCGCCTTTCTTTAATTCGTTGTATGTTTTTAGTTTAAAATAAAAATCATCGCCTATCTTTTCTTTACTAGCCTTACCTTGCTTAACAAAGCCCTTCCACATTTTTTC
>Ga0208134_1000809_pt1 | contig 19885 bp, 43 predicted proteins | sample VirMetDEL_Mar_31_FD_184515 | JGI IMG/M metagenome (GOLD analysis project Ga0208134, IMG submission 184515) | Aqueous microbial communities from the Delaware River and Bay under freshwater to marine salinity gradient to study organic matter... | ecosystem: Environmental > Aquatic > Marine >... | reverse complement strand
GCCTGCGGGGTAGTACTAATCTTATGCCTGTCTGCGCCTGCGAGGTAGTACTAATCTTACGTACCAAAGTTATGGTTGTCTGCGCCCGCGAGGTAGTACTAATCTTATGCCCCAATCCAGGGTTGTCTGCGCCTGCGAGGTAGTACCAAAGTTACGGTTGTGCGCCCGCAGGGGCTAGTACGAAAGTTATGATAGTACCAAAGTTATGATAGTACCAATCCGACGGCGCCCATTATACCATCCAGCGCTAGTGCTTGTCAAGAGAAATTTTAGTTTATTTGAACCACTGGACATAGCAGAACCTAGTCTATTTAGGGCAGACTAGGGTGGATTAAGGTTGTCTAGGGGGATTAAGGGTGGATTAAGGTGGGGAAGGGTGGATTAAGGTTGTCTAGGGCAGTTTGCTATGTCCAGTGTTGCGCCCACAGCAGTTCTGCCCCGTCCTGGGCCTAATAATTTCCGAGGGGTCAGCCCCCGTAGCGGGATTTAGTTGGTATAGCGGCGGGATTTGGTTGATGGGATTTGGTTGATGGGATGGACAGAGCGGGATGGGATGGACAGAGCGTTGATGGGATGGACAGAGCGGGATGGGATGGACAGAGCGGGATTTAGGGTATAACTAGGGTGGGAGTGTAGCAGGTTGAGTGGTTGATTAAGAGTGTAGCAGGAGTGTAGCAAGGTTGAGTGGTTGATTAAGAGTGTAGCAGGAGTTGTAGTTTACTGTATTCAAGAGTGGCAAATTTAATAAGTACAATGGCTTAGAAATGGGGTTATTGGAACTATGTCCATTTGATTAAGTGTGTTTAAGGACAAACCTACCCAGTAACAGAAAGTCCCCCTCGATGGTGAGAAGACTAACGCGTTTCCGCTCTAGTCAACCCTAGTCGGGTTTTTGTTACTGGGGTTTGTCCCAGTCCGGAGTTTTACTCCGTCTCTAGAACTTGCTGTCGCTTCATCCTAGATAACTTGTTTATTATAGCATGGATCTTTCTCCATGTAAACTATTTCTTTTTAAAGTTGCTAAGTAAACTTATACCACAAGTTTCTCCTAGCAGCGTCAGTTAAGATTGCAGCTTTATAAGTTTGACTTGTTACTAGAGTATCTGGTACTGCAGGAAAGTCTTTGGACAGCTCAGAGACAGGGAAGTCTTCTCCCTGATAATTTTCTAGGAATTGGAGAAGCTGCTTGTCTATCCCCATGTATTTGAGAATCTCGAACGGATTATAATTCTCTAGCCACCACTGCCTGATAATGTTATGTGCTTCGTTCTCTGGAGATAGCAAGATTTGTTTTAAATCTAATCCCTGCTCTGCTTTAGCAATAGTCATTCTTTTATACTTAAGCACTAACTGTACATCAGCCCTAGAGAATCCTTTAGGTTTGTTAGCTTTTTCCAACGCCTCAATTAACATTGGATAATTCCAGGACTTTCCTATCACAAAAGAGGAGTCTATTTTAGGTACTGTAACTAGGCTAGGATCTACTTTGGGTGGCATAGGTCTAAAGTTTACTAGAGACTTTTCCATTACTTGCACATCCCTTCCCATAGCATCCGCAGCTCTCTTGTCAAAAACATATTTACCATATAAGCTTTTGTACCACTTGTCTTTTTCTTTATTTGTCATTTTCTTTCCTTGTCGAGCCTTAAAGACTGCATTAAATGAAGTGCTGTGTTTTTTCTGAGGCTACCCCGATAAGTTCCACTGTTACATCACTTGAATAAATTGCCCAGTCTCTCATACTGCTGTGTCTGAGCCTTGAAATAATTTATAAAGTTTATCTTCTTTATTCATAGCATTGCTCCTTACGCTCAATCAGCAACTCACGAACACGCTCCCTTAGTGCGTTTAGCTCTTGCTCTTCTTCAAGCTTTGCAATGCGTTCTACTTGAATCTGCAATATTTCCCACAGCTCTTTGCGGGTTGCGTCTTTGTATTGTTCTAAGCTCATCACTCTATTGGCTCACTTTTTGCTAATCGTTTGAGTAACCTTCGATCAGAAATAACCATACAAATAGAAAGACCTATTAGCGCAAGGTTAACCACTAATAAAAATACAATATCTAGTTGTGAACCAGTCATCCCCTTTCTCCTATATACTGAGCTACCCACAACAAATCACGTTTTGCGTTAACTCCCTTGATAAACTCCTCATTGAATGGCTTGTTGTAGTGAGCAGTGTCGTGACACCCTTGCAGTTTGACAAGCTGGTTAACTTGTGCGTTTGATAAGTCCTTGCCCCATACCCCCTCCCTTATTACATACTCCACTGTTGATTCCCCCAAATCATCAGCCTTTTTAGCTGTTTTATCATCCATCATGAAGCCCACAATACAACATAAGCCGCCTTTACTACGGTACATGCATCCACCTTGGTAGGGGTCGTTGCTCTGTTCCCCTTGCGCTAGTAGCTTATTCACTGCACTCATCACCATTGTTTTAAAATCGCTGTCTTTCATCACTCTTGCTCCTTTTGCGGCTTAGGTAATGGCATCCAGTGGGTTACACCGTTAAATAACATGCCCATAGGTTCGTCTAGGATTTTTCCTTTGTGAGGATATCCGACACCTACGTTACCACCGTAAAAGTCAACGATGACCATGGCGCGTTCTGCGCTAGGCATTTCATCATCAACACTAATCCATTGATCCTCAAGCTCTGCAATACGTTCTACTTGAATCTGCAATATTTCCCACAGTTCGTTTCTGTTTGCATCTTTGTATTGTTCTAGGCTCATCACTCTTGCTCCTTTAATTCTTCATATCGTTTCACCCAATAAGCAGCATCAGCAGCATAAGCATAAGCAGCATCATAAGCAGCAGTAGCAGCATCAGCAGCATCAGCAGCATAAGCAGCATAAGCAGCAGCAGCAGCATCAGCAGCATCAGCATAAGCAGCAGCATCAGCAGCATAAGCAGCAACACGGTTGTCTTTTAATTCTTCTTGACTAACTGAAGCTGGATCAGCTAACCATTTTTTAACTAATTCAATGTGTATATTCATCACTCCCTCATCTATATAATTGATGTGATTCTCAAGCTCTTCCTTATTGCCGAATATATATTTTGTATATAAAATCTCATCCTTGTTTTCAAGGGTAACGATGAAGGTGCCGTCTTCGTTGTCTGTAAACTGTGTGTGCTCTCCTAGTACAACACTCATGCTCGTGCCCCTATATAATCAGCTACCCATACCAAGGTACGTTCTGCATTCACTGCTTTAATAAACTCCTGATTGAAAGGCTTACTAGTGTCAGCAAAGTCATGACACCCTTGCAAAGTATAAAGCTGATTAATTTGTTCGTCTGTTAAGTCCACATCCCATATTTCAGCATTTATGACATCGAGTAACCCTGAATCAGCTAATGTATCAGCCTTGTGTGCCGTATCATCATCTAACATAAACCCTACAATACAGCATAAACCGTTATTACCCCGGTATTTACAGGCATTATCAAAAGAATCTTTGCTTTGTTCCCCTTGCGCTAGTAGTTTATTTACAGCACTCATTACCATTATTTTAAAATCTGTTTCACTCATTACTCAACTCCTAAATTTCTAAGTACATATTATAGCAATAAATTAACTCTTTGTCAATAAGTTTATAACATAGATTTGTACTCTTTAACCCAGTAGGCAGCCCCTTCACCATCATTTTTAATTGAAGCAGCAGCGGCAGAAAAAGCTGCTCCAAGAGCGTTGCCCCTACCGTAAGTCCTATTTGTAATATAATAAGCTTCTTTCTTGTTAGCTTTTAATTCTTCGGGAGTTACCGAATCTTTGTCGGCTAACCATTTCTTTACTAGCTCAATGTGTTTATTCAAGCAGTTAGTTCCTCGTATTTTGTAACCCAATAGGCAGCAACAACAGCGTCATTAGCAGCAGCAAAATGAGAAGCAGAATCGGCGTAATATGCAGCAAAATACTCAGGATACTCAACAGCGTTAGTATCATCAAAGCGGTCGTACAAAGCACCAATACGATCATACTTAACAGCGTAATAACTTTCGTTCTCAAGGCCTAGGTTATCGGAAATATCAGAAGCGGTATCTGCGTTACTAAGTAACTCTTGGGGAGTTACAGAGTCTGGATCAGCTAACCATTTTTTAACTAGTTCAATATGTGTGTTCATTTTCATTTCCTTTTAATAATTCTATAGCCGTAGCTGTTGTAATATTTAACTTGTAAGAAGAAGCCAAAACCGTAGCCAAATGGAATACATGTTTTGGGTCGTATTTTAATTGCGCTCTAAATGCTAACACTTCTGATTTTAGCCTAGCCCGTCTAATGTATTTAGTAGCTAGGTTATAGACTAAAGAACAATGGATAAACGCTACAATATGCCAAGGCCAGGATACAAAAGCAACAGCACAGATTAAGTACGGAATAAACAGAGCAAAAGTAACGAGATACCATTGACGTACGTGTTCTTCCTCATGAGCTAACCGACCTACATTATTTTTATACTTGGGATTAATTCCAATGTAAAAACCTTTAGAGACTGAGTGTTTAACTTTGTTTGTAGAGTGTAAGATTTTTGGTAGTTTCATTTTTGTTCTCGAACGTAAAAATTAATTTGATTTAACGTTCGTAATGCTGTGCACAACCCCGCTCTGTCATCTAGTAGCAAATTATAGAGGGGTTTTCGATTGCCAAAAATTGCATTATCTAAAGAAGACTCATTGATAGCAGGGACAAAGCAGAACACCTCCACCCAGTGTTCTAGCACAAAGTTGTAGTCGCCATTATCTGTAAAGCAATAGATTTCATGACCCAAGTCATGAGCAGTTTTAACTGCTGAAATTGTACCTTCTAGGTCTAATCCCTCGTTGTTGGAGTCATAAATTGTATTATCAAAATCAACCGCAATAATGAGCTTTCCATCTTGATGCCATTCGCGCTTTAATCTTTCTAATACTAAATCTTGGTTTGTATAGTTGTTCATTCTAATTCCTGTAAGAAGTGTTCTGCTTTAATTGAAAATTGTTTATTGAGGATGTACTCAAAGACTTTGCCTTTCTGTAATTTGTTGTGTCTTATAGATGTCAACACAGCGTCTTTGCCGCTATCTGTACGGTACAAGAACTTTTTAGTAACTCTGCTAGGTTTGAGGTCTAGACCAGTTATGGTTCGGGTGCCTACGCCACCCAGAGATAAGCAAACTCCTTTCCAGCCAGCGTCATGTCCTTTACCTAATTCTGGTCTAAGGAAACACACTAAATGAGCGATCTCATGAGGAATTACCTCGGCATTGAGTATACTCTCTGGTACTTGGGAGTTAAAGCGAAGTTTTAATGCAGTACCCTCACGACTAGCCTCTCCTGCGTTGGTTTTACCCATGTTTGCGAAGACTACTTCTGTGGCACTAAGATCTACGCCGTACAACTCATTTGCTTTTTTGAATAATTCCTGAATCATGTTTTCTTCCTCAATTTCTAAGTACATATTATAGCAAGAAATTCACTCTTTGTCAATAAGTTTATTAACTCCAACAATGCAACCAGTATTTACTAACAAACGAACTGACTATTTCTAAATCTACTTTTTGTTGGGCACGAACTTCGTAATCGTCTTGTATTAGTCGATCTAGGGAATTAACTACAATTCTCATACGTTTGCAAGTTTTGTCTCTATTAACGGAAACCCAAGAGGTTTCCGCGGATTGAGTTTTTTCTAGGTGATTTATAGCGCAACGAAGCCCTACCATAGAACCGTAGTAATCGTACCCTCTATGAGACTTCAATAACTCGTGAAAAATAAACATATTTTTAACGTAAGTTTTTATCTTATTAAACATTGTATTTCCTTACTTTAACGTCTGCCATTTTTAAATAAACTATACCATTATCATCACTATAGGCCGTATTAAAATAAACTTCTTTAATGCCTACTGCAGCAATGGATTTAGCACACTCTAGGCAAGGAGAAGTAGTAGTAAACAAGATAGCTCCTTTTGTAGAAATACCTTCTAAAGTCATTTTATCTATAGCGTTACGCTCTGCATGTATAACAACTTCTCTTGTCGTTCCATGTAGTTCACAAACATTATCAAACCCAGGAGCAGTACCATTCCAACCTGTAGCTATCATCCCAGAGTTAGAAACAATAACCGCCCCTACTTTTCTTCTTGTTGCTACAGACTGCCTGGCTGCTAGAGCAGCTATATCTTGGTAAAATTTATGGTACTTTTTTTTGTGTTTGTGAACTTTCATGTTTAATTTCCTAGTTATTTTGTTTGCCAGTCTAATATATAAAGAAACAATGCCTCTTTTGTTAAGAGTTTTTTGTGTTTCCAACTAAAATGATTGATCCATCCCCGTACATTCTCATACTTACCAAAAACATATTCATCTAAAAACAACCCGAGTGATACTTCGTTTTTGACTTTAACATGCGGTTCCATTGGTTCTAGTCCAGCCTCTAATGATTCTAGATTGAACTTAGTTTTAGATAGTCTTTTATCTTTTAACAAAGAACTAATGTACTGTAGATCGTATGTACCGTCTGGTAGCCTAAATTCTTCTTGCACTGCTTCTTTTGGTGTTTCAGCTAAATATTGTATTAAATCTTGCATTCTCATAATTCACTAGCTCCTCAATGTCTATTTGGGTGTAATAGTGGTACAAAAATATGTATGCAACGTGGAAAAAATCATTTTCCATATACTATCTCCAATTTTTGCTTGTTAGTCTTGCGTTTCTTGGGGCTAATTTGCATTGCTCCTGCAATTTCTTCCATTTTATTATTAACATCTTTAGCATTTTGTATGTAGTTAGTATACATCTTAGCTAGAGTACTAACTTCAAGAGTTCTTAGGTCTTTAATAAAAACCCTGTCTAGGCTTAGAAGTGTGCCCAAGGCTTGTGCGAAATCGTCTTTTGTAGTCATTATTTAAGTCCTAAAGTTACATTTATGGATAGTAAAACGGTTAACACGCCTGTTAACAATACAGGTATTAAATAAGTAAAGCTTCCTAGGAAATACATGCACAAGTAAATAGGCATTATAAATATTGAAGCGACCATGATAATTGTAATAAAAACCATAACAATAATGGTTAGTAAGTTGGATATAATTTCGTTCATTTCTCTGTTCCGCATGTGTTAACAATTCCTATTAGTTCTTTTAAAGAAGATATGGACAGCTTATTAAAAGCTATCCCCGGTATATATGGCTCTAGTAGGGCTATATAAGGTGCTTTAGTTCTGCTGTTAGGCGAAACTAAATAAGGGTGACTTTTAAGTTTAGAAATACTATTTCTTACTTTAGTTAAGTCTTTGATACTCAAAATAAATATATCTAAAGATTTGGTATGAGTTGCGGCACAGATGTCTCTAACAATAGCGTGTTTAGTATTTTTTGTGCCCCAATTACCTATACCCAATGCGGCTATATTATCTGTCATTCTTTACAAGACCTCGTTTTACTGAACCACCGTTAATAGTTAAACAGTCAAACCGATCTTTTTTGCCCTGAGTTGTTTTAGAAACGTGAACCCAACCAGAACTTGGCGTACCATCATAAAACTCTAGTATTAATTGGTCAAAGTCTAAGTTATCTTTAACCCACATAGCTAGGTCGTAGTTATCTACTCCTGGTACTTCTATGTCTATCGCATTGCCTGTAACATGTTGACTATTATCAGAAGAACCCAAAACCCTATTTAGCTCTAAACAACGATAACCTGAATTAATAATAGTGGTTGAGCTAAAATGATTTCTAATTGGTTGAGCCACGGTATTGGCTAGATATTCTAACCGCTCAATACTTTCTTCATCTGGGGTGTTATCTATACCTAATCGGATTGCAGTATTAGACTTAATAAATTCATTTAGTCTAAAATTTTTACTTAACCTTGTTAATGGATTCATTTGGCCTCCCGTTAATGTCGTACCACCCACAGTTTGAAGCTCGCTCTGCTTTTGTCCAACCATTAATCCATTTAGGATTTTTGTTAAAACTATAATGTTTTCCTTCAAAATATTGTAAATAACCTAGTTTCTCCATCATTGATTTTCAGCTCCCATCAAGCCCTCGAATTGCTCTTTAACTTTATTGATTTGCTCTTCTCGCATTAAATCTTCCTCAAACAATCTATGTTCCATCAAGGTTTCTAGCCTATTTGATATTTCTTCAGAAGTAAGATACATGTCTTTAGTTTCTACTGATAATAATTCGTTTTCAGATAAAAACGGTATGTAAATGTCTCGCATAATTGAAAGTATCCATTTATGTGTTTCCTGTACTCCTTGGACTAGGTCATTACCCTTACCAAAATGACCGCCTGAGTAGTTGTGGATCATCATCAAAGAATTAGGATTAACTATCCACGTGTCACATGCTAGAAAGATATAACTAGCTGCGGAATGACACTCTGCTTCGATACATCCAACAACAGTAGCTTTACAACTAATTATATTGTTGACAATTTGCAATGCAGTAGCTACACTACCACCACCACTATTTATATAAATATTGATAGTATCATTCTCAGTGGCTTCTCTTAGAGCTTGTAGTTCTTCAATGTACTCTTCGGGCATCCCTATCGCCCCTGATAAATATATGCTAATAGTTTCGCTTTGCTGAACACTACTAAATATTTTGGGTACTTTTTGACTATTGCTCATTTTCTTCCTTAATACAAATTCGCTCGGAGGTTTCTTTGCGATAGTAACATGTTAAATTTATTAATTGTGCTATATATCTATCTTTATCTTTATCACATATAGCTGCGGTTATGTTGTCGTTATACGATAATGCTACTTTAGGTTTCCCCTCTACTTCTAGTACTTCCCAAGTTATTGGACAAACAGAGTAAGGGTTTGGAAACGAAGGGTGAAAAACTGGTGCATCGTATATTACGGGCAATGGTGTAGTTGTTGCACAGCCTGTTAAAACTGTCATAAGTAAAGCTACTCTAAACATAATGAAAAATCTCCTGTAGTACATGCCAGAGCTTTTTGTCTTTTCTGGTACGCTTTATTTATTCTTAAAGCGACTAAAGACTTTTTAGCTAAGACAGTGGCTTCTCGATTTCTAAGCCCCTCTAATACCCTATTTGTTTTTAGATTATTAAGAGTTACTTCTTTATTTTCTTTTTGCAAATCTTTTTGCTTTTCTTGTAGTATTTCTAAGTCTTGTTTAAAACTATTGAAACGCTCTTCGGCTAGGTCTAAAGATACGCTAGTAGTAGCATGTGATTTAACTTCGTTAATATAAAGTTTAAAACCTAACGCTCCTGCCAATCCAGTAACTATTATACCAATTATTAAGTAATTTGTCAACATTATTTATCTTCCTTTCTACTCCCTGAGTTCACGTAAAGACCGAATATTCCCGCCCCTGCTCCTATTAATACCGACATTAAAGCTGTGTACCCAGCCGGTCTACCTACCGCATCCGTAATGGTACAGGAAATACGCTCTGCCTCTTCCAACCCTATTTTTCTGTCTAGAAGTGCTGTTAAAGTATTGGCGTCACACTCTGTTTTATATACAATATCAAAACTTAAATACCAATCTAGAGAAGTTCCTACTGCTATCATGTATAACACTAAAACTACTCTAGGAAATATTCGTAAACTATCTATCCATGCTGTTGTCATATATTTCCTTACATACGAAAAAAGGCAAACCTAAAATAGGCCTGCCTCAATTATTTTAGAACTAAGATTAGCCTTAGATTCGTTTAGTACTTTTATATCGTGTACTACTTTGTTTTCATCTATAAAAGCCCCTTCTAAATTAGTGTATTTAATTAAGAAGTTTTTCTTGTATTGTTTATTATACACGTAAAATGCTTTAGGTAACTCGAACATCATTTTCCTTTTAAAAGTTCTTGTTTAAAGAACTCTGTAAATTTATATGCTAGTATAGCGGGATCGCCCAGGTGTTTATTGACATTCCACAAACCAAAGTAGTTAATGACCCCTCGGCCAAATGTGTGTTGTATAGATACCACATCTTCGGTGTTTTTGACTTCCTCAAGATCTTCACTGGACATAGCAATCTGCAGCCTATTGGAAGCATCTTGCATAAAGTGTTGAACTGATTCATACTTCATTTACATACGCTCTTTAAGCTCATTAGAAAACATAGTTACACACTCTTGTACGTTATTAGCGACATCTAAATAAATGCCTCCGTAGCCCGCCGATAAAGTAGCGCATAAAGAAAGTCTTTCTAGTTTATTTACTATTGAAACCTCATCAGGAAAAATTAAATTATCCATAACTCGATTAATTAATAAAAGACTAGAATAAACATCATTAAAGCTTTGTTCTAGGTTATTTTTGTAGGATCTTTCCCCATCGTAAGCTTCTATATCAAATAGAGCTGCTTTGGATGCTGCCGTAGAAAGCTCTGTGCAATCTTCTGATAATTTAAGTAATAAGTATTGTAGTGTTCCGTCTATCATTAGTGCATTACCGTTCTAGTGTTACAATTATCGCCTAAGTTTACTTCCATCAAAATTTGTTCTACAAAATTGTCCACGTCTTCGTCGTCTGGTACTTGAATTATTACATAATCCGAGGTTGCTGGAGCTTCAATATCACAACAAAGTTCGTAGTCACCGTTTTTCCACAAATATATCAACATTTATTATTCCTAATTTGAGTTGTTTAGAAAGGATATTATATCAATAATTACAATGTTTGTCAATACAAATTTAAAAGTATTATAGATGCCAGTTTCCATACACACAATGCATTAATTCATGTCCCCAAGTATTAACGTCTTCATCCGTTTTGGGTTCATAAACGTATATTTCACACCCACTAGGTACAGTATACCACACGGCCACACCCTCTGGTAATAATTTTGCTAACTTTGCCAGATTTTTGTGGTTTTTGCTTAAAGCTTTTATCATTTCTTTTTTATTACTAAACAAATTTACTTTCAGATCCATACTTGTTCTAGTGTGATCTTTATGTATAAATGAGTTTTTTGACGGCATCGAGCAAGCCGTCGTACATAACAGTAGTACAAAGACTAAATTTTTCATGCCGCTAATTCTCCCTTTTAGCTTAAATTAAAAAGTTAAGAAAAAGTAAATATGATTTTTCGGTTAGCTTGACCTACTCTTTCTTTTTAGCTACTCTCCGATGCCTAGTCCGGGTTAATTCCACAGGTTGGGAGTTTCAACTAGTTTTGTGTGAAAACTTTAACTAGTATTACTAAAAATTATTTACTTTTTCTTAACCCTCTCGTATAAAAAGAGTTAAGAATGTTTCGTTCAGAAATTAGGTAGTACATCTCTACCCTTTCACTTGCGTGTTTCCTAACTGGCTCACCTTTTATCCTCATAACCTGCTTTTTGGAGGGATTCTTTGATTTTATACCGTTCGAACAGTATTAAAGCTCATAGTGGGGCTTTTAATTAAGGTGCTCATAGCCCTTCCCATGATAGCAACATGGTTACTAGAAGTGACAGCAGAATCGTTTGCTAACTATTCCTTAATTTCTAAAACATATTATACGTTGATTTTAATTATTAGTCAACATAATTTTTAATATATTTTGGGGGTGAAAAAAAGCAAGACTTACAGGAGCGACCCCAGCTTGCTTTAACGTTCCTAAGGTAGAAGGAATTGTTTCGATTTCATAAAGTTATTATACTAGATAATTACATATCTGTCAACAACTTTTAATAAAATCTTCTTCCCATGCCTCTAAGTAATGATAGGGTTGCCAGGTCGTCCACGGTTAGACCGGACGATTGCTGTTCTTGCTCTTTGGGCGTACTGGTAACACACTGAAAAAATGTGTTACCACCTAGGTACGGAGTACCACATATATGCCATCCAGCATCAAGCATTTCCTGAACTTTATTATCTAACTCATCGGCGGTTTTGGCTTGCACGTTTTTGTACTTCACTAGTATACTTGGCCTCCATTTCTTTCATAGGATCTAGTAGGTGCAACAGTTGCACTCTAAACTCTGTCTCCTCTTCATCAAGTTGGGGGAGGGTTACGTGGTGGTGAAAGATTCCCCACAACATATATTTTTCTCTAGGCCCTACAGTTATTTCTATCTCTGTTGAAATATCCATATTGCTATCCTCCTTTTTTGCCGAATATATTTAGAAAACCACCCTGCTTTTTAGTAACAACCCCTGGAAGGTTATTAGGATTAGCAGGTTGCTCTACTTTTACGTCAATAACTTCGTTATCTGCAGCAGCAGTAGGAGTATTTCCTCCGCCATTGCCATTGTTTCCATTACCATTATTTCCATTGTTTCCATTACCTGCCTCACTATTATCAATATTAATATTGATGTCAATTAAGTCTTCGAACACAGAATTAATAGTAGTTTCAATCATAACTTGTATCTCTTCTCTGGAGACGTTATTTCCGTTGCTATCGTCCCTTACGGGATCACGGCCCGGTCCGTGGTTTGTTCAACCGCGACCGCCACCATGTCCACGACCGTTTTCAGCTAAAATAGCATCTAGTTTAGCGTTCTGCTGTGCGTTTGATACTGCATCTTGAACACGAACATCTGCAGCTTGGTTAGCTATAATAGTAGCCAAACCTGCGTCAGTTTTAGCTTGATTTTCAACGGCCAACACCTTGGCATCGCAGCAACACTTAGCAGCTCTGCGAGCATTTTCGTTCTGCTCCCTAGATAGTGAATTAAACTCTGCCGAAATAAAACGAGAATTATCGTTTAATTTATCCGTTAAAGATGTAAAGTGTTGATCGGCAATTGAACGGTTTGCAGCATCCCTAGCACGATCAGCAGCACTTTCTATTTGATCTAAAATGTTGGTGTGTTGGACTGTATTTGCTTCTTTATTTGCTTCTATTTTTGAATTAAGAACAGAACCATCGTGTGCAAAGTTAGCAGTGTTTTGTAGATTGTGGTAACCAGCACCACCCCATCCACCGATTCCGCCTAAACCTCCGCCACCTAGTAATGATAATGTTGCTACGTCGTTGTTTTGTATACCTTCCATTTTTAACTTCTCCAATTACGTCCTCTCGACGTTATATTATTACTTTTATCAATTATTTGATAAAAGGTGAGCCCATCTCTGTCTCACGACAGTAATAGCTTGTTAGCTAATTATATGTACGTATTACGGACTACGCAAGTTCTAAATTAAGTTCTGCCTCATCGTTCATATTTTAAGCTCTATATATATAATAACAGTATGTTTACGTAATTTCAACAAAATTATTTAATTTTGAGTATGAAAAAACCCACAGTTAAGTGGGTTTAGTTTGTAATTTTTTATTTAGTACTTCTAAGTGTTTAGATACAAACACAAAAAAATACTCTGGTAAAGAACTTTTAGTAGTATCGCTAGTAAAAGCAAACACGAAAGATCCCCCATTTTCTTTAAATATTTCTCCTACTGTTTCAAACCTAGGTAGATCTACTGTATAATACTCCGAGCCTCTTTTATTTAAAGTATACATATTAATTTGGGTACACGGGAAATTGTTTACACAATGAAATTACTTTACTTTTAACAACTTTAAGCAAAGGTTCGTTATTAATATTATCTAGCACAACAGAAATTAATTCAGCTACCTGTGTGGCTTGTTCTTCTTTGAAACCTCGACGCGTAATAGCTGGTGAGCCAATACGTAACCCACTAGTAACAAAGGGTGAACGAGGGTCGTTAGGTACTGAGTTTTTATTGACAGTAATATTAACACTACTTAAGGCGGCGTCTGCGTCTTTACCCGTATACTCTTTACCGATTAAATCTAATAAAAACAAATGGTTTTCTGTACCGCCCGATACTACATTATGCCCACGAGCTTGTAATGCTTCAGCCATAATTTTAGCATTAATAATTACTTGTTTTTGATACTCTTTAAATTCTGGTTGTAGTGCTTCTTTGAAGGCCACTGCTTTAGCAGCAATAACGTGACACAAAGGGCCACCTTGGTTGCCTGGAAATACCGAGCTATTTAGCTTCTTGTAAATACTTTCATCACCACAATCTGATAAAATTAAACCACCCCTAGGCCCTGCTAGTGTTTTGTGCGTAGTTGTAGTCACAACATGAGCGTGAGGGACGGGGCTAGGATATACACCCGCAGCGACTAAGCCAGCAACATGAGCCATATCTACCAACAAATACGCACCAACTTTATCTGCAATTTCACGAAACTTTTGCCAATCAACTATGCCTGAGTAGGCAGAAAAACCAGCAATAATCATTTTAGGTTTGTGTGCAACCGCCAAGGCTTCAACATGTTCCATGTCAATGTCGCCTGTTTCAGGGTGTAAGCCGTACTGCACAGCGTTATATGTTTTGCCTGAAAAATTAACATGCGAACCGTGCGTTAAATGACCACCATGAGCTAGGCTCATGCCTAGCACTGTGTCGTTAGCATTGATTAATGCCATGAACACGGCTGCATTAGCTTGCGAACCTGCATGTGGTTGAACGTTAGCGTAGCCGCAATCAAACAATTCTTTAGCGCGTTCAATGGCTAGCGTTTCTGCTACATCAACGTACTCGCAACCGCCGTAGTAGCGTTTCTGTGGGTAGCCTTCCGCGTATTTATTTGTCAGTTGAGAGCCTTGAGCTTCTAAAACCCTAGGACTACAATAGTTTTCAGAAGCTATTAACTCAATGTGCAGCTCCTGTCTTTGATTTTCATTCTGAATTGCCTCAGATAGCTCTGGGTCAAAATCAGCAATATTCATATTTTTTGAAAGCATTAATTTTCCTTAGTGTTTATTACTTAGAAAAGAGAACTAATGAGACAGCTTGTCTGTGTATATAATATAAGTGGAAGCTTCTATGATTAGTTCTCTTTTCTAAATACCCTAGAATCACACTAAGGAATATCAGTTAATTTTTAATTGCGCTGACTAGCAATAATGTGGTAGGTATACTAGGAATTGAACCTAGATTAGAGTTTTATCAGAGCCCCGTGTTGACCGTTACACTATATACCTATTATACTAGTAATAACTTTTTGCATATCAGCTACAGTTAATTTTGTCCAGTTAATTGTGCTACTAACTTTAGTAAGCTCTGCTGTGTAGGGTGCTTTTAGTCTGCCTACAGGCAAGGTAAGTTCTGGAAACTTGGTAATTTTTTGCAAAGCTTCTATATCTTTGACAAGTAATTTTTCTATGCCTTTAATGGCTGACGCTTCTGCAAGCTCAGTTTTGGTTGGCTTTTTAATTTTTACAGGCTTACCGTCGCCGGGACAACTACCAATACTTTTTAATTGCTGCTGATAAAATCTATGACCCATCCACTCAGGCTCCTCACGGTTTTTGAAAGTTAAAATGTGTGCTTTGTCGCGCATGTAGTAAAGTCTGTATTTATCTACTAAATTAAGCTCTGGATAGTCGGCTTTGATAGTTGTACAGTTAGGTAAAGGACTGCGCTGTAGAGGCTTGTCGTCTAACAATCTAGGTATGTTAAACAAGGCTTCGGTAGACTTATGAATTTTGCCGTAGCGGTGCGTATACTCTTTGCCAAGTGCTATAGCTAAGTCGTACAAATAAGTGTAATTGCCATTATGTTCTCTAGCCCACTTAGCGCAAGGGTGATTTTCGTGTGTCTTTTTGTACGGAGCATCTAGGCCGTGGTGTAAAAGAGTAGTGCTAAGTAGTTGAGCATACTCGATAGGCATTTTTACTACGTGCTTGTCGCAGTGGTACTGTGCACACTTAGTAACATCTGTGTCTAATAAAAAAATATTCATTGCTTAATTCCTGAATTTCTAAGAACATATTATAGCAATTAATTAACTGTTTGTCAATGTAAAACTTAAATATTTTTACTCGTAATAAAACTTGCTGTAAAGTCTTACGCCTAAGTACATAGTAAACGCTACTTTTGTAGATCTACCACCTTCTATTAATGTTGAGTAAAATTTGAAGTCTCGTTCCTTAACATCCCAATCAATACTAATTAAGTAGTCATGTATTAAAGAGGGTATTTTATTTTTTGCCGCGTACCTACCACCAAAGAAAGGTGTAAAAATAAGAGGTATACTAGCACCATTCCACTGAAATCCTTTAGGCACTACAACTTTTTTGTTATCCATATAAAAACAGAAATCTTCTTCTGTTTTACAAAGTTTATTCTTAAACACTAGTATTCCTTAATATTATTTTGTCAAATAAAATCTTTTAAAAAATGAGAGATAACATCTACCGTCCATGAATTACCTAACATTTTATATCTTTGAGTATTACTTACCCCCTCCGTATAGTTATCAGGGATAGTTTGTAATCTTTCACATTCCACCGGCGTAAGCATTCTTACGCATTTATCGTCTCTTAAGACGTCGAATATTCCTTCGCTTGATGATGCTGCGGGTCTTCCGTCTGCTCGGATACCCTTGTAATATGAAGCTGTCAAGCATCCAAATTTTTCTCCTGTAAAAATAACCTTTCTAGGATCACCTTTTCGAGTGGTTGCGGGAAAGAATCCAGGGTCTGTAAGTACTGTCCTGAAATCTATGGACATAGCTATTGGAGAAGTCAATTCGACGTTGCTCCAGTAATACCTCAGCCTGTTTTGTGCGCTTAGTAAATTACTATTAACACTCAATGGGCTGACGCCTACGCCGTCGGTTATAACTTGTAAGTATTCTTTTTTCATGCGAACATTTTCTAGTAGGAACTTTACTTTGGGATTGTGAAACTTTACGTAGTTCAAAATATCTAGGAAGGTAAAATATAAAACTGACCTAGGATCATCGAAACCTAGCTGTTTGCCTTGAAGGCTGAAACCCTGACAAGGACTACCTGCTAGTACTAAATCTATGTTTTCCCAATCTAGTCCCCAATCTTTCCAGTTAATAACGTCACCCAACCTTAAATGGTCTGGATAGTTATTGTTTGATACTTGTATTGCATACTTATCTATCTCACTAGACATGTAGCAACTAGGAACGATACCTGCCCTTTCCAAGGCAATCATCCCAGCACTTAAACCATCAAACAAACTGAGAACTACCATTAGTTTCTATTACCTTAACCGTTACTTCTTTGCAGGACACTGCCCACCCCTTTTTATTTTGTAAAACTCTAGCTACAAATTCTTTTTTAGTATTATTTGCGTAATGCGCTATTAAAACACATAAATGATACCTTTGTTTTTTAAAATCGGGTACTTCAACGTAGGTTATTGCGCTGTTAGTAGTTTTTTTAAAAGGACTAAACCTTGCCAAAACAAATGCTCATAAGCTTGTTATAACCTACTAGGATTTTTGTTCGGCGAGTATTATCTTTCATGTTGGTACGCCAATTAGTTAGCTCACCAATTTGGTTAAATTGACGCATACGAGCATTAAATGCTACGTCTTGCTGTTCTGCTAAGACCTGTGGAAAACCTTTTTCATTTTCTTGCATACTATCTCTCTCTCTTATTAATTGTTATGAAACCTACGAAATATCTCTGGTAATCAGAAAGATTTCGGAGGTCTCATACCTTTTCGGCAATAAGTCTTAGCACTTCTGTGTGTGCTAGCGCGGTTTACTTGTCTACAATATTTTGCTACATAATTTCTCATACATATTTCCTTATGTGATTGTTTTGAATCAACCATTCATAAAGCCTTTTTGGGCGACCTTCGTGCGTGTGCCATGCGTGTGCAAATTCATTCAAACTAATGTTTTGAATGTCTACGATACGCTCTTTAAGCTCAACAATTTCTGCTTCTCTCTTTTTTATTTCTCTAAGTAGTTTCAATTACATTTACTCTCTTTTCAGTTACCAAGACAAAGCATACGGATATGTATGCTTTAGCTTGGTAACTACCGTCGGTCTGCAGGAACAAACCCTACAATTTCAATCTTGTGACCTGCTCCATCATAGTAATAAAATTTCTGAGGAGGAAAACTTCCCTTAGTTCTAGGAGCTTTTCTAGGCGTATATGCTACTTCCTTAGCAGTTTGCTTATCCTTGGGATGTTTTGCTAAGTGTTTAGCAACTTTGCGCTTTTTATTAACTAAAGCACGATTCTCTGATGCGTACGTCGCGTAAGAACCTTTACCTTTTCTACTTTTCTTTCCAGCCATTTGTTTTGATTCCTTAATTAAAAAACTATTATATCAACTTTTTTGCTTTTTGGCAAGAACAATTTTAAATAAAAACGTTGATATACTCTTCGTTGCAATACATGTCTGCCGCGTCATTGAATTTATTACCAGAGTGCCCTTTTACTTTCTTAATAGTATAAACACAGTTACAACTATCTAATTGCTGCCATAGATCTAAGTTTTTAACGGGTTCACCAGTACCTCTTTTCCAGCCCTTTCTTTTCCAAGTTTCTAGCCAAGTAGTAAGACCAAATAAACAATAAGTAGAATCTGTTAGGATGTCTATGGTGTTACCGTGTTTTTCTGCCCAGGACATAGCTTCTACTATAGCAGTCAGCTCCATTTCATTATTAGTGGAGCTAAGTTTACTGCCTTTCTTGTGGCCTAGCATTTTTTCTGTTTTCTTGTCAAAGACAACGAAAGCCCATGTTCCTGGACCGGGGTTGCCTTTGCAACCCCCGTCTGTAGCTACTAAGTAGTTCATATTTCAAGCTCCATACTAGGGTCAAATTCGGAGTTTACTTCGTATCCTACGTACCCACGAGGGTTACTTAGAACACGAGTACCGTAAACGTCTATATCTAAGCTTTTATGGGTGTGGCCAAAAACCCAATGAGTTAAATGACCGTACCTATCCATAACAGATTCTAAAGGCGTATAGTACGAGTATGTTAACGCGTCTAAGTCGTAGCGTTCTGAGTTAACCCCATTAATTGTGGGGGAGTGGTGCGTTATTACTACTGTCTGCTCAGTAGACGCTTCTAGTTCTTTTTCTAGAAATGCCATACTCTGTTTATGTAGACAAACAGTCATGCTAGGACTTAAGAAAGTTTTATTTGTTTTCCGCTTGCTATAGCTCTCCTCTCCGACAGAAATTATTTTGTAATCATTCATACGTACTTGGCAAAACTGCTTAACTATAGAGTCATCGTTGTTCATATCTGTCCATAGGGTGCTTCCTAGGAAACGTACACCGTCTATAACTACCTTTTCATCATTTAAAAAGTAAAAGTTAGGTATATGGTCAACAGCAGCCCAACGAGATAATACGGTATTCATATTGCCGCCGTAAAACTCATGGTTCCCTGCTATGTAGATGACAGCTTTAAACTTTGGTGCTACTCTCTCTATGAAAGACATAGCACTTAGCTTAACCCCAATATCTCCTGCTAGTATTAGCACGGTATCAGGGTCTGCGTCAGGTACTCTAAATTTTCCAAATTCTAAATGTAAATCGCTGTAAATTCTTATTTTCATCTTGTTCTCCAATTTCTAAGATAATATTATATCAAAGAAATTGGGCATTAGTCAAGTTAAATTTAGTTTTTTTTATGAGACTCTTTCACAGCATTAATAATGCGGACTTCGGTTACTAGAGAGGAAACACTATCCATTACTCCCATAACTACACCCCTTACTTCCGTTATAACCTCTTTTAGTGTATGTATGTCATCCTTCAGTGGTGCTATTTCTTCTCTAAAAACTTCTCTAGTCCTTTGCTCTGTAACAAAGATATTTTCATGACGTGTTTGTTTTAAACGGAGCTTTTCTACCCCGTCTTCTAGTTTTAAAAGTCGAGTTTCTACTGTTTTTTTAAGGTCTAACATCCACTTTACGTGGCCTATACACAAAAAGGCAACCAGACTAAAAGTGATACCCAGTATTTTATAAACTATAACTATGTCTGTACCCATTAAAATAAAACTCCTTTTAGATTATTTTTGTTTCTGGTTTAAATCGTGTTTCGTATAGATAAGAAGCCTGTGCTTTACTTATCCACACTTCTGAGTCTGTTGGTGGTGGCTCTGGTGCAAGCAACCCATCAACCATGGCATCAAGTTCTGCCGCTGTT
>Ga0208134_1000807_pt1 | contig 19896 bp, 19 predicted proteins | sample VirMetDEL_Mar_31_FD_184515 | JGI IMG/M metagenome (GOLD analysis project Ga0208134, IMG submission 184515) | Aqueous microbial communities from the Delaware River and Bay under freshwater to marine salinity gradient to study organic matter... | ecosystem: Environmental > Aquatic > Marine >... | reverse complement strand
ATGAATATTGTAACTAGGAATGGTGAGTTTTGCGAGCATGATATTAAAGAGCTTTTTAATTGTGAATACTGTGAAATTAAACACCTAAAAACCCAACTAAAAGAAGCTAATAGCTTGATTGATTATTGTTTAACTGAAACAGTCATGCACAGCTATGATAAAGATAAATTGATAGAATATAAAGATAAATACAAGGATAGATATGAGTAAACCATTCTGGGATAAATACAATTTTCTACATGATACGGCTAAAGCAGATAGTAATAATCCGCTTATTTATAGTGCATTCTGGAAGGCATTAACTGGTGAGCAATTTGATTATAGAGATTACTTTTATGGTCAAATGATAGATATCAATACTCTCGGGAATGACATAACAATACAAAGGCATCCAACAAACAATCAACCTACAAGCCTAGATGAAATCATAGGAGGGATATATCTCGACCTAATAACTAGCGAATCTCTCAGCACATTTGATTACAGATGGCATGACACACTTCACTCGCCTAGCAAGTTTAGAATATTTCAAGCACTAGTATATTGCGCAGGTAAGCGTAGGAACTTCTTTAAAACTGCCAATGTCAGAGATATGCACCCAATATCGTATCTAGTACCGCCACATATCCGTCACTACTTAAACAGAAAAGCAGGTAAACGTGTGCTTGTACATGCTGTCATGTTCTACTTATGGCTATTATCTGTGCTTATGAAGCGCAACTTTAAAAATATCCCCCTAGAGGGAGAGAAATGGTACAAGCCTTGGTATAAGTTTAAAAATCATCCCCATAGGGAGGGGCAGACAGGTGCAATCAGTCAGAAAAACATTGCGCATCTAGTGTTAAGTGATCTAGGTAGCTTGTACTGGATTAAGCTTTTTAAACGTGATAAAAATTTCAATGATTACTTTGATGACGCAGATCATCCTATTAGATTATTTATTAAGTAATAGCCGACCAATTAACAATATCATTAGGTAAAGTTTGCCTCCTGTTTTATACTATTCGTGATATAAAGCAGGAGATAAATATGGATATTTATTGTATTCCCGATACTCAAGTGAAGGATCGTGTAGACGTTTCTTATCTAAAATCAATCGCTAAACACATAGCGGAAGTTAAACCAGATTACATTATTCATTTAGGCGACCACCATGACATGCCTTCTTGTTCTTATTACGACAAAGGTAAGAAGTCTCATGAGATCTATAATTATATAGATGACATAAATGCAGGTAATGACGCCAGTTATTTGTTCTTCAAGATGTTAGACCTTCATTGGCCACAGCATAAAAAGAAATGCAAAAAGATAATGCTTAGAGGTAATCATGAAGATCGTATCAATCGCGCTTATGATTATGGGGACGTTAATTTAAGGGAGGTCATTAAGAGGTTTCCAATTAATGATTACCAATGGAAAGTTATTCCATTCCTTAAAGAGTTTAAATTAGCAGGATGCTATTTCTCTCACTTTTTCCCTAATGAAAACAGTGGAAAGCCAGTTGGGACAGCAAGACAATTATTACTTAAAAAACACAGGACTTGTATAGCAGGACATCAGCAAGGTTTTGATTATGCTGAACAACTTGCAGGGGACGGAAAGAGAATCCACGCTATTATAGCAGGATCTTGTTACCTACATGATGAAGCTTACAAGGGTCCAAACAATCACCATTTTAGAGGTACTTTTATATTAAGAAACGTGAAGAACGGAATGTTTGATATCGAGCGTTTTGGTCTTCAAAATTTAATGAGGAAGTACAAACCATGAAATTAAAGAAACGTAAGAACTTTGAGATTAAGATATACGGAGAACTTTGGCATGTAATCTATCACAATGAGATCATATTAGAGGGGCAAAGAGCTGCCGGAATGTGCGACCCTCAACAGAATACAATTTGGATAGACGGATCAATGGACGATAACGGAACAGCTTGCACCTTCTTTCATGAATTATTCCATGCGTATGTTAGAAGAATGGGTATGATAAACGCTAATCTCTCTCCAGAATTGGAGGAAATTATTGCAGATCAGTTCGGACAGTTACTCTCAGAGATCTTTGATTTTGACTTTTAAATGCCAAGTTATATTCTTTCCATTACTCTATAACCCAAGTGACAAGGAACGAGATAGGCTTCAGCATATCCAAGACGCCATTACATACAGTCACCAGAATTTAGTCACCAAAGCTAAGAATAAGTACGAACTCGCGGCAATGAAGTTTCACTTTTATAACAGAGTGCGTAGTAATGTCCGTTTGGTTTAGAACAGGTAGGCAATTCGGGATAAATCCCTCCTGCAAAGCAAATATTACCTCTTTTTACGGCTAAATCCTAAAAGCCAGTGCCTCATATCATCTAACCATGTCGCAAAGACTCCATATTCTTCAGGAGAGCGACCCACGATCTTTTCACATTCCAATATTCCAAGAAACACAGGATCGCTTACAGGCCCAACGCGGTCCCTAGAGATATCATAAGATCTTGAGAGACAGTATGATTCTTGAATGTCGATGTATGATTTCCCGTCTATTTCTATTAGTACGAAGATAGGACTTTTTTGTTCTTGAGGTTCTAATTTAGGTCTTGCAACCCCTAGTCTATTTTTACAACTAAGGAAGGTCCCTAAAATTGTCAGAATTATCAGTGCGTGTCTCAGAGTTTTCATATTTTTTAACCTTAATTTTGTTGGCTTTTGCGGCAGCTTTCTTTCGTTTTCTTTCATTATTGGCTTTAACCCATCTAAGAACAAGGTCCTTAATGTAGGCTGCCCCCTTCGTGAGAAGAGGGACCAGTAAGTATTTAGAGAATATATCTAATGCTTTTGCCCACATAGTATTATTTAAGAAGTGCTGCTGAAAGCATATCAATTACAGTTTCAGGAAGGCCATCCCCAGGAATAGCTTCTTTAAGAAGTTCAAGGTACTCAATAACGTCAAGTTCAATAGCAACGCTTGCGCTTGCTTGCTCACCGCTATAGTTAGCAATTAGCTTGATTTTCTTGTCTTCAATTTTGATCTCATGTGATAGTTCTTTGCTCATTTATTTTCCCTTGGTTATGTAGGCTAAGCCTATATTGGTTATCAGTGTAAATACTAAACTAAGACAGGCCATAAAGCCAAATGATTTACCCTTAAAAATTGAAAGCTCAAGCTTTAGATCATTAATATCTTGTCGCATATCGTTACGCTCTGCTTGTGCTTCCTTTCTAAGTTCTTTAATCTCTTCGTATAGTTCGTGATTTCTCATTAGTGTGCTACTAGCATTATCTCAAAAGCCACACCTACTGTACCTGTACCTGAAGACAACTTTGCCATAAAGCCTATATCAGCAGGACCCTCTATAATAGTGTTTGCAGCATTAGCTCCTGCATCCTGTGAGGAAGTTACATTTTTAAAGACTTGAAGTACTTGCATAGGAGCGAATGGAGCGGATACTGTGTCGGCCCCCTCCCTTTTATACATTAAAATACTAGCTGGTTTAGTGGCATCTACATATAGGTGAGCTTCTATTAAATAAGCTTTATAGCCTTTAGGTACTGTATAGACCCCGATTTCGCTTGTTCCGAATCCAAGCCCCCCATCTGTGCCTATAACGGACCAAGTAGCTCCTGCCCCTGCTGCTCTTAAAGTAATTGTAGAGTCATGAGAAGCCCCACCAGTACTCCCATAAGTACCAGAAGTCATTACTCTCATTCTAAAAATTCTATAGTATTGTTTTGTAAGAGCCACAGCAGTAGTCCCGTTTAGTACCACAGTTTCACTATCTTCAGTCCAAGCCCCGTTAGTGTTATTAATACCCCAGACTTTTACAGTTAATGCCCCAGACTGTCCTGCTTTATCGTTAGTATTATCATCTGATACCATCTCTAATGAAGTTAAAGCAGTAGGAGTCATGTAAGTACCAGAAGAAGTTAGAGGTACATAACTAGTCCCAACAGCATCATTAGACCCAAATTTATGAACCAAAGAGTGATTTTCTATGTTCCCCTTATGTATTTCTACATCAAAATCTTTAACTGGTGATTTCGACCCATCTACTGCAAAAGCACTAGATGAACAAATGAGTGTTAATAGTATAAGTAATTTCATTAAATAATCCCCTTGAGCTGTAATAGCTCTATAAGTTCATCAAGTTTCAGGGTGTCTTTATCTTTAAGTTTTAACTCTTCAATTTTTGCATCATCTAGAATCTTCTTAGCTTTCTTAGCCTCAACTTCCGCAGTTATATCAGTTTGAACTATTGTATATTCTACTGGTAGCTTACAGTTTTGATATTCAACTTCACCAAAGAACTCAACATCGACTATTTCTAAACAAGTAGTTTGATCGGTGTATTTTTCCCATCTTTCTTTTTTACCCCATGAATCGTTAGAGATATTATCAGCTATCCAAGCGTCTGCTTTGGTTTGGGTTTTGAAGTCAACGACCATTGACCCTTTTCTTACAGACTCTAGACTTACCCTAACGTCTGCAAAAGACTTGATTGGAAATATAAGTAATATTAAAATCAATAATTTCATTATTTAACCCTCTCTATACTGAAAAAATTATATGTGCCTACTGTAGCCAAATTTGTTGCACCTCGGCCTGCTATTGCCTCCCACTGGAAAGTGTCGCCTTTGCTTAGGTATACGGATGTGCTGGCTTGTGCTGGCATATTTTGAGTAAAAGCAGCCCCCGCTATGTTCCACCAAAACCCCTTTGTCGTGCTAGAATTTACAACAAGCTCAACTTCTAGCCTTTGACCCACCGTCCAAGCTACCGATCCAGTTAAGATATTTAGCTTAAAGTCGTACCAACCAGACACGGGTATCGTGCCGATCCCTGTACTGGTATCATAAAGTCCGTGAGTATCGCCATCTGTTGTGGAATCCTCAAATATAAGTATGGTCGTCGTGTTAGTAATAGCTTCTGAATCTGTACTATACCTAGCCGCAACCGTTTCAGTTTCAAGTATTGTTTGAGGTGATGCGAGTTTTTGTATGTGTATGTAGTGTAAGGTTGTAGATCCTTGTAAAATAAGACTACCTGCATCCGCTCTAAAGTCAACGGTATCACCCTTTGTTAAACTCATTACTACTTGGAACTTTTTATTCTGTGTAGATGCCCCTAGTGCATTTACATATTTATTAGCTCCTGTATTTTTATACAATCTAATATTCGCAGTAACTGGCGCACTAAACCTTATCATACCATCAAAGCTGTAATCCCCTGTTTCGGGTGCTGTAAAAGTTGACCCATCCCAGCTGGATGTCGTATCTCTGGTTTCAGTGAAATCTATAGGAGTTACATTTGCTGTTAGTGGTGTGGCCCCGTTACTTGCACCCTCAACAACTATCTCTCTCCCGCCAAGGTCTTCTGAGCTTACTGAGTCACTAGACCATCCTTGGATTGGTACTGTTGCCACCATATTAAATTTGTAAGTATTTGCCCATGTAAAAGGTACTGTTGCGTTCCATATTAAACCAGAAGCTCCCTTTTCTGCCCCTGTGACATATAATGTGTTACTAGTGTTTCCTGTTGTAACTGTACCTGATGGTCTGTTAGACCCTGCATCAACAGAGTAAGCCACACCTACGGCACTCAAGTTTTGAACTGTCTTCCCATAGTCGATGGATAGCCCGCTTGGCATAGGGATACCTAGTGTCCCAGTGAGCGCACCCGATGTACCAAGTGAAAACCCTGCCATGATTTCTACAGAATCCCCTACTCGTCTGTATTTAAATTCAGTTGTGCCACCAGTCCCCAGCGTCACATTAACAAAAGTACCTGTAAAATCTTTCCAATCACTTATAATAGAACCACGAGCTAAATTCGTAGGACCTACAGCTATCTGATCGAAGTATAAGCTTCTAGAAGTTGTATTACTTGAATCAACATTCATTATAATTAATCTATATGAAGTTGAATTACTTGCAGTTTGAAATTGAAAGTATGTCTTACCCTCGCCACCTTTTAAGCTTTCACCGTTTACTCTAATCATATTTGTATTAGTTTTATCGTAAACGAATATAGCAAAGTCATCATCGTCAATTGCACTTAAATCTATCCAAGCACTACCAGTTAATTTCTGAGCTTGCATACCTAAATCAATATCGAAATCTACAGAACAACCTTCACCTTGAGAGTCTACAGCAGGTGTAAGCATCTTTAAATCACCAGTTAACCTGATAGGTGTAGTTGTGTTTCTTGTACATGTTAAAGTAGGTGAACCACCAGTACCATCAACAGGTACAGTTACCGAACCATCATCAAAAGCTACCCAATTGCCTACGTCTACTTCGAAGTCTGAATCTTTAGTGTCAGCTAGGTAATTTACACCACCCTGACCGCCACCGCCTAAGTCACCCCAAGCTGCACCGTCATATCCTTCAAAAGAAGCTGTAGTTGTATTTCGTCTAAGCATCCCTGCTACTGGTGTAGGTCTTTGAGCTGTAGTACCTACTGGAATCGTTATTGATCCTGTACCTGACATCTCAATATTTTCATCTATTGTTAATTTACCGCCGCTTATTGCAAGTGCTTCTCCCGCTCCTGCTTGAGTAAGAGATAAGGCTTCTCCTGCTCCACTATGGTTAATTGCTAGAGCGTCTGTTGCTCCTGTTGAATCAATAGTAGAAGTATCATTAATATCTATTCCTGCGCTCAATACACCTTTAGCACTAAAAGTTTTAATCCCTGCTATACTTTGAGCCGTTGTAAGATCAACAAAGTTTTGAGTCGCTGATCCTGTACCCCCGTTAGCAATAGGGAGAATAGTGACCCCCACGTCTGAAGTCAGGTCTACCGTTTCCAGTTTAGTATCTAGTTGATCTTGTATGTTAGAGCTTACAGTATTTAAATGTCCTAATTCCGTTACCGATATAGTTGCCGATTCCTCAATAGCTCCTGCATTTGAAATCATTACAAGACTATTATTGAGGGCAGTTGAGCTATTAGTCCCCCCGTTTGCAATAGGTAGGATACCGTTTACATTTGCTGTCAAATCCGCGTAAGTTGTAGCTGTAGATCCAGTACCCCCATTAGCAGTAGGTAAAGTTCCTGTAACATCAGCAGTTGCTAAATCCACTATTTCAGTGGGGCTTGCTTCATCCCAATTTGCGATATCTCCGGGGAAAGTAGCTCCTGCGGTATGTGAAGTATTAGCTAGATATAGTTTAAAGTCTGGAGTTGTGTAGACGAAAGCCCCTACTCCGTATGCTGTCCCTATAGTCCATAAAGAAATTACTGCCCCCGACCCTGCTTTTAGCCAAGAAGATCCATTATAAAATTCTGAGGAAGCTGAAGTAGTATTGAAAATACAACTACCAACAGGCTTAACAGCAAGGGCGTCTCTCTGAACCTCAGTCATCTTAGGACAAGGTAGAGAGGTCTCGGAAGTAGATTGCACAGCGAAAGCCGCTCCCGTTTCTGGTTTTAAAGTATCCCCGACCGCTATCGGATCCGCAAAGATCTGATATTTTGCTTCAGCCTGAGTTATGGAAACTAAGGCTATAACTATTAATAAGTATTTAAACAATCTCATATTAAACTCCCACTACTTTTTGAATTTCTTTCCCTAACCAGTCTATCGAACCAACGTGATTTCCACCAGTCATATTGTCAGAAGTGTAGGAAACTTGCCCTACACCGGAGCCATCCGTAGCAACGGTGAAGACAAGTCCATCCGGGTTTCCATCGTTGAGTACAACAGTGGATTCCCTTCCGATAAACCAAGTACTACCTATATAGTGCATTACTAGTGTTACTTGTACAAATCTTGTCTCCGCGTCATCTACTCTTGAAACTAAGCAAGTGATCCTTGCAAAGTTCGTGCCTGTATTATTTCTAGCTAAATAGTCTCCGTATCTTGGAGCTTCTGCTACATCTGAATTTATCCCTTCTAGTGCTATTCCAGTAGCCTCATTATTTTGAATAGCTTGACCACCGGAAAATTGATTAATCTCTAATCCGTTCTCTACTGTAGTCATTCTTCCTGTAAGAGCAGATATATTGGCATCTTGAACCGCTTGCTCAGCAGGAATAGTTGTAGCTAATATTGTTAAAAGAGGTACTTGGTAGTCGATAGCGTCTTTAGTTCTAAGAGCTGTCATCCCTTTAGTGTTCTCAGTTCCTACTTGTGCCTCTGATTCATTGGCCAAAGCGGTGATAAGACCATCGTCACCGTCCCCTCCATTAGATCCAGCCGCACCCGTAGCTCCGGTAGCTCCAGTTGGACCAGTTGCCCCTGTAGGTCCAGTAGCTCCAGTCGCACCCGTAGCTCCTGCAACCGCAGTAAGATTAGCGATAATGCCTGAGTCCCATCCAAGGTAAGTTCCGTTATCTGCTTCGGGAAGTTCCAGTGGAAGCCCGTCAGCCGATCGGGGGATAAGCAAAGCTCTTTCAAGCTTGTCATTGACCTCTTGCAGCATAAATGTAACTCTATCGAATTGTGCTTCCGTTAAGGCATCGGCCGTAGGGAAGTTAGTTTCTTGATTGATTGGTGTATCTCTATATACAAAAACTTCTTCAGTCGCCGCCGGAGGAGCAACAAAAGTAACCTTTGTGGGATCCGTAGCATTGTCAAAAGACCAATGAGTAGGAGCAGTTTGGAGAGTTTCAGTAGAAGGAGATACCGAGTTATCCCTTAAGATAACCTTAATATTAGTAACTTCTCCCGATAAGTAAGCGAAAGGTATAGCAAAATCTACATTTGCTCCATCACCTGTATATTTTAAGTAAGTGTCTAAGTCTGCCACGCTCATCGTTTAGCTCCTGTATTTGCTGCTGAATGTATTATATCGAAAATCTGCTTATTTACTATAGCTTTTGTGAAAGGAATACCGGGCATATTTCTTTCAACTTCATTAATTAAGTTTCTCTTAGCTGTCTTAGCTTTACCTGCATCATCAGATATCATCATGTTAAGTCCGGCGTGACCTACTTTAAGTCCACTTTCTATAACCCCAACACCCGGTCCGGCAAGATCTGCCCCTAATGCTTTCCATGTAGAGTTGTAATCAGTCGCTAAAAAGTCTAACCAAAGCCCACCTGTTCCGGCTCTAAGAAGCATATCCTTAGCTAACTTACCATTGAACTTCCCTCTATCGTCCATAAAAGACTGAGGATCCTTACCTTGAACCATCTTCTTAGCTGTATCGCCCATGTAAGCCAAGCCCATGCCAGTAATGGCAGCCATTCCAAACTTACCTATTCTACTAGCGTCTATGTCAGGTCCAAGCCCTTCTTTAATTGTATCCATTACTGCTATTGAGAATGACTTATACTGCCCCATAAACCGCATCATTATTCCTGCTGCTGTATTAGGATCAATACTATCTACCCAAGCTTTAGTTTTAACTCCTGGAGTTGGTGAACCATGCTCAGCAACGAAAGTAAGCATTGAAGAATAGTTAGAAGCTAGTTCCCCAAGGTATCTATCAGAAGCCCCTTGAGTCTCATGTCCTGTCATTTCCTTAGTGAAGCCGCCAATACTGTCGGTATCAATAACCTTAGTTCCATCTGAAAGCTCTACGCCTCCATGCTTTCTAAGAAGATCCCACTCTTTCTCGCCAATATTGAAGCGATCCATAGTGTTCTTAGTCCCTTTATATAGTTCTCCGAAGCTCTGTCCTGCTATATCATTCATGTGTTCAGCCATATTCTTAGCTAAAGCAGTTCTGATTATTTCAGACTGAGCTGGAAGTCCAGTATATTTCATAAATTTTCTATGTCCTGCATCCACTAAAGACCCGGCTTGATTGGCCATAGCATCGAAGTCTCTATCGGCTACTGCCTTTTTAGAATTGGCTATGCTGAAGTCATCAAAAGTATTCGATATAAGCCCTGAATCTTCCCCTATTCTAGAGTTAAGATTCCCGTACATAAAGTCATCAGTATAAACTGCAAGCCTTCTCTGTACTTCTCTACGGTGCTTAGTAGGTACGTTTTTTATAGTTTCTGTTACAAGATCACCGAAAGCTGAAAAGAATGGCTTACCTGTAGTACTACTTATTATAAATGCCCCTAGTGAGAAATCAGGAAGAGTTGAGAATATTGCAGTTCCTAGCTTTGTAACATCTGCTATTTTACGAACCTTGTCAGCAGACTTAGGTAGAAAGCCTCTTGCTACTCCGGCTCTACGCCCAGAAGCAAGCTTGAATTTACCCTCTAATGACTTTATTTTTAAGTCTTTACCGTCAGCGATCATCTTTGTGAATCCTGCTTTTGGGTTAGGTCCAAATACTTCTGCGGATCCTATATAACCTGCGTTGTCCCTAACATCTTCAAGGACCATAGACATTACAGTTTTCCCGTTAACTTCCCTATTATACCTTAATTGGGCAGCCGAATCTCTGAATCGGATAGACGCGGATTTCTCTAGTGAAGACTTCTGACCAGTAAAAGTAATACTCTTAAAGTCGTCCTCAATATCAATCCCCTGCTTACCTTCATTATCTAATATCTTTTTGTATTGAGAGGCGAACCAATCGGCTTTAGCCTTCTCAGGATCTAACTCAATAGCGTTTAATTTGTTCTCATTACCTTTTGCTTGAGTACGAGCAATTTCTAGTATACTCTCAGGATCAAAATCCCTAGCTGCTTTCTCAGTCCAAGCTTGTTCTCCGAGGATCCGCATATTTCTAGCACTATGTCTTTGCTTGAATACTCTATTTTTCTTGAACTTTACGTTAGCCCCAACTTCAATCTTTCTCATGTAATCAAAGTCATTATTCTTCTTAACTGCATTATAGATGATATGCGCTTCTCTAGGGATAGTACCCATGTCAGCTTCAGATACTTCATTCATGATAAGTCTCATAACATCGTCATCAAACTCTCCGGTTAAAGTTCTTTCTATACCACCGTCTAGTTCTTCAAGATTATTCATGATAGCCGCGGCTCTAGTTCTTCTCTCAGCCGCAACCTTACTTTCTACATTTCCTGCATGTCCAACATATTGCTTACCGGGTTGAGCGTGGATTGCGGATTCTATACCTTGTTGGCTATTTTTAAATTGTGCCGCTTGAGCTTTTAATCTTTCATTTGCATTTACTTGAAGGACCCTAGCTCTAGCCTCCATCTTAATATCTCTAATATTGCTATTTATTCTTTCTTCAATGAACTTAATAGGGTCAGCCCCATCTTTCTTAGCGTCTTTAAGAGCGTTATCTATTTCAAGTTCAAACTCAGCAGACTTTAATTCAAGTTCTTTACCCTTGTAAAATTCTTTAAGTTTCTCTTGGAGTTGTAAACTACACTTATCAGACATTACGCGCCCCTTCTACATGCTGCAAGTTCTCTCAAAAATTCCTTTTCTTGGATTCCCTTATTTCTCTCTTTAGTCACTTGTGTTCTTTCTTTAGTTTCTGGTGTTACTTCTTTAGTTATAGGATTACCCTCAAAGTCAAACTCGTCCCCTCCAAGCATGTCCTCAAACTCTTTATCTAATTGGGCATCCGTAAAGTTATCAGGGTCAAAATCATCTAAAGATTCATTAAGCTTTTTAGCTTCAGGATTATAGTTTTGTTTAGCTTCAGGGCTATTATTGATTTCTTTTATTTGAGCTGTCTCTGCATCATTAAACTCAAGAGATTTCTCAGGATCCATAGCTTGAGCTATTACCCTTTCATCCACCCCAAGTTCTTGAGCATGATCTCTAAATGATATTAGTTCAGCATCAGTTATCTTTCCGTCATCATGGGCTTTGATTACATTCCTAAGAGAATCGATCATATCATCACCGATTTCTACTTTTCCGCCTAAAGTTTCCTTAATTGAAAGGTGAACTTCGTCAGCCTTCCCTGTAAGTTCAGTTATCTTATCTACTGCCGCTCTAATAGCAGGAGTAGAGTTAATCCCTTTTTTCTCTAAAACGTCAGCGAACTTGAGAAGACCATCAGAGGTTTTAGCTCCCATAAACTCAACAGATTTCGCAGTTCCTTTCCATGCCCCAGGAACTCCATGCATTAATCCCACTTGGAGAGTTGCTGCCCCTATGACGTTAGTTAGGAAGTGTTTAGAAGTATATTCTTCAAAAGTATCAGTCATTTCCATAGCAACAGGAGCTTCAGCTATTGCTGCCCCTACTCCGGCTTCAAGTGCATCAATGGCAATTTTTGCCGCTAATCCCTTTCCTGCTGCGAGTCCTGCACCAAGTCCACCAGTTATAAAGTTTATCCCCATATCTACAGGATCCGTCATAGCCTTTGCCGCTCCTGCAACGAAAGGAACTACTGTCCCTTTAAGGAAACTATCTGCTGCGGAGTCTATAATTTGTTGATTTTCTGCAACCTTTTCTCTTTTGCTCATAATGAAATCAGCTTCAGATAAGGTTATATCTCTATCGGCATTTAAGCCCGGAAACATTTTATTTGCTTCGGCAGGAGTTACTGCCTTTCCCATTTTAGATAAGCCTTCACGTTTCCAACCATCGATTACAGCACCGGAAAGAGTTCCAGTGAGTCCCATATTTTCCCAAGCAGCAGAAGCCACAGCAGAAGTACTTTCCTCTGGTGGTCCTATTGGCTCAGCGTATGATTCTCCGGTATCGAAAGGCATTAATTATTCCCATGTTTTTTAAAACTTTGTACTTCAAACTTCATAGTAGGTTTCTCTTTAGGCTTATCTATAATCCCCATTCTGCTCATACTCATTATGTTTCTTCTAGCATCTAAAGCACTATCTGAAGGTTTAAGATCGTCCATAATATCTATGTCTGAAAGTTTAACAGATACTAAACCTCCGTCTTTTTTCTCTGCTCTGGCCCATCTTGCTTGGCTAGGATCATATACACCTAGAACCATTGAGTCTGATTTTCTATTATAAGTCCAACGAGAGTTCTTTCTAAACTGCTCGTTAGTGGCTTCCATAGAAGAACCTTCATGTAACTTAAGTCCAAACTTGTTCATATAGTCTATATTAGCTTTTGTATTATTGTCTAAGAATAGCTTTGCGTTTTCTGAAGAGTGCTTCCCTTTCTTTATAGGGATATGACCTCCAGCATTAGGTATAATATCGTAGCTGTCTGACATACTAGACCAAGCTCTATCTTTAGCTGTATCATCGTCATCTCCATTTAACTTAGCTAGTTTATATTCAACCTGAGCCACCTTAAGCATAGACTCTGCTCTTACTCCCGATGAAGTATTTAATCCGCCATCTTCAGACATTATGGCCTTGTACATAGGATCATTTCTAAGAAACGCCTGTATAGTAGGGTCACTTTGTTTTCCTTGGATCCCCTCATATCTAGGGTTTATGTCCTCTTTCTCATTCATTAAGTTTCTCATTACTCTAGTTCTTCCTTCTGGAGTACCTACTTCAGTAACGGCAGCATATTTATCAGGAAGTCCAAGCTCGTCATAGAACCTGAAAGAGTTATCTCCAGTTCTAGCTACAAAGTCATTCATTAGACCTGCGGCTTCTTTGTGATTACCTTGAGATATGAATTGATTCAAAGCCCCACCGTAGTGAGCTTTAAGAGCATCAGGTACATATTTTCTTTGAGTTACTGGAGTACCCATTTGATCGTATCTTGAGGAAAGCCCTATCATCATAGAAGAAAAAGCTTCATTAGCCTCTTTCATATTATTAGTACCCATCATAGCTTGGGCATTTAAAGCTATTCCTTGATCGTGCTTCATTATATAAGAAGCTGGATCTTTCTTAAATTCATTCTGCATTGCCAGTTTCTTTTGATCTAAACTACTCTTAACTCTAGCCTGACTCGCCGCTCTAGTTAAAGGATCCTTATTACTTCCTGCTATTTCCTTAGAAACCGCGTCAGTATCCCATGACTCAAAAGGTGCATCGTTAGCATGAGAAGAAATAGCTTCTTGAGTCTCTATTTGATCGATCATAGGACCAGCTTTCTCTTGCCCTAGTCTCATAGTAAGTTCATTCTTTACATCATTAGATATCTTCCTAGCTTCAGGACCTTTTAAAGTTCCGCCTTTATAGGCAGCCATAAGATTATTATACTTAGTGTTTAATTCTTTTTTACCTTCACTTGATTTGTATTCTAGCTTTCTCTTAAGTTTTGCTTTAGCTTTAGTAACCGCAACAGGATCCATAGACCCGAATACAGGCTCCATGTCTTCACTATCTATATCGTGTAAAGCTCTCCGCATTTCAGAAGGGTCCTCTCTATCTAAAACCCCGTCTAACATATCTTTAGGTAGGTCAGCCATCTGCTTGAGAAGAACTTGCTTTGATTTCTGATCGAATTGAGAAGAAGTAGCGACTAGTCCTTGGAGTCGTCTAGAAGTTTCCAAAGTATCCAACGGACTATAATGAGAGTAAGTACCATTTGAAGCATCTTGAACCATACCTTTAGTTTCATTAAAAGCGTATTCCGATTTCTTGCCTGATTCAAAAGACTGTACCCGTCCCTTCATCTGCGACATTTTTTGATCGAACGCTAGGGAAACTTGACCTTTAGCTGACTCAGGAGTTTGTTCTAAAATGAAGGTCTTGTGAACTTCCATTCTCTCCATTGCGTCATCTGCATAGCCTTCATGATTAGGCTTCCCTTCTCTATATTCTTTTTCCATTTGAGAAGATACTTCATTGAAGCTTTCTGAAAGACCTATATTTGCTTTAGTATATGAAACCTTATCGGCTTCAGCTTGTTGTTTCTTTTGAAGTTGAAACATACCACCTGCTACTTGATCCGCAAGTGCAGCTTTTTGTTTGAAAGGCGCTCCGGCTTCTCTGGCTGATAGTGTAGGAGCTAAAGGATCTGATTGTCTCAGCCTTGGACTTCCCGATAACATAGGTATTTTAGCCATTAAAAGCTCCTCATAAATCCACCTGCGATAGCCCCAAGAGCGCCCATTTCTCCGCCTTTTTTAGCGTTATCGGCTCTAGTCATATCCAAGTCAGCCGCCATTAAGATACTATCTCGTGATGCTTCAGCTTCCATTTGGTCTATCTGTATTCTTCTATTTATCTTATTTGCTGTATCTTCTATTGAGCTTAACACAGCACCGGATCCAAGATCAACTCCACTTGAGGCAAAAGCACCAAGTTGTTTCCCTTTAAACGATTTACCGTCTAATCTAGTAAACTCAGCGTTCATGCCGAATCTTTCCATTACACTAGCTGCTTGATCTCTTCTAGCTTTAGCGGATTCTTTAAAAGCAGAGGCTTCCGCTTTTCCTGCTTCCATTTGGTTCCACGCGGATATTGCCGTTCCTGCTACTGCTATTGCTAAAGGTATTGGCATTTAAAAGCTCCTAGTCATAAGCTACACCCTTGCTTATAATCGATAATATGTTTAAAGGGGTAGGTGTTGTATTCCTAACTATGATTTGCCCGTCAGTATCAGGGTTATCTGTAGTAAAAATTCTCTTATCTTCACTTGTGAGATCCGCGTAAGTCACGTCCTCAAAAGTTAATTCCAGCCCACTATCTTTATCTATTGATCCTATCGAGAAATCCATACTTCTGTAAAGCCTTAGAAAAGTCTCGTGAATATGCTTAACATCTGCCATTGAAGTGCCGAATTGTCCTCCGCCTTCTGGAGATAGCGTCTTAAGCTCCGCACTATAATTATACCCATATATTACTTTAGCGTTAGCAGGAAATGTATAATCTAAGTTAGGACTAGAGGCCACATCAACGACAACCACTCCAAGTACATAAGTAACAGCAGTTGCGGTCATTACAATACAGTCAAAAGTATTCCCTAAGTAGGCTAGGCTTGCAGTTGCCGCTACTCCACTACCATTAGCAGTAGATAATTGGGCAAAGTCTAGGTATCTTGGATAATCCACGAAATCCGTAGAAGTGAAAGCGTTTATAGAGGTGTTATTAAATTCACCTATTATTTTTTCTAGGAATATATTAGTTGTAGCAGGAGAGGGACCATCTTCCAGTGTTCTAGATACTGAGATATAAGTCTCTACTCTAGATCTATCAGGACTTGGCATATTATGGACCCCGAGGATATCCCTAGTTGTCTCTCCGCCTATCTCAAACTCAGTCCATCCATTTAGTCCAAATTCAACATCGTAAGAAAGTATCTTTAAGTCACCATTAGACATCAAAACCCATAAGTGTTTATTCTCTGAGTTCCAACTTATCTGCTTAATTGTAGGGAAATCCCCGGCAAGAATTGCCCCATCTAAAAATAGAGTATCTGCTTTTGAGCTTAAATCATCAGAAAGCCATGATCCGTTCTCTTCAGAATATCTATAAGTCCTAAGACTTCTTCTATCTTTACCTACGAATATGACATCTTTCCCGGCTTTAACCACCTGAGAGTTATATGATCCATAGTTACTGTTTTCTTTAATATCTAAACTATCGACTCCGAGATTTATTAAGTTCTCTCCGCCAGTAGTTCCTGACATTAGAGTTCGTCCACCAGAAAGCCAAGTAACGGCATTTGACTGAGTAGAAGCAGGTCTAAAATCTGTAGGATCCGTAGCGAAAACAACAGGCCCGAAATAGTTAGCCCCGGAAACGTCAGTTGTGTGATCTTGGTCTAGTCTCTCACTAGACATGTGAAATAAGTTACCTGTTCGTGAAGCCCAGATAGAGTCAAAGTTCTTATTCGGAGATCCGCCCCAAAATAGTCTTTGATTATGGAAAGTTACGGCAGTAGGCCATCCAAATTCATCATTCCACGCTGAAGCAGACCAGTCATCCGTAGCCCCAGCAGTTGTAGCCCCTAGAAATGCGGTCGCCGCAACATGAGTAGAATCAGTATACCCTGTTATTACATATACCCCCGAAGACCCACCTACGTTTATACGAATCCAAGAACCTACCATACCTGCTGTAAAATAAGCAGCCGAAGCTGTTATTACGTTAGTTAAGTAAGCCATAGTTACAGCAGAAGTGTTTTTCTTGTAGGGTCCTTTCATAGCATAGGAAAGACCGTCAGCTTGGGTCATCATATAGTCATAATAATTTATTTCAAAAGTAGAAGGTGACGTTCTAGCAATTACTAGAGGTCTTTGTTCCCCGGAAGAGTGAGTTATAAATAAGAAATCTCCTACTTGTTGAGAGATCCAGTGACCTTCACTAAAAGTCACTCCATTTGAAGATGGCCATGCCGGGTACCCCCCAGGAACTTTAAATGCAATCCCTGAGCCTAGCCCGTATTCAGTAGGCGAAGATATACCATTACCATCATTTAAGATTATGTAGACAGGACTTGAAGGCGCACCATCTAGCTTAACTGTAGTATTGGGAAGATATAGAGTATAAGAAGATCCGCGCCCCGTATCAAACATGATAGGAGTATGAGTATCTGTGAATCCACTAGATACGTTTGTTAAATCATGAACTAATACCGTACCTGTTCTTTTATAAATTCCGCCCACTTTACCAAATAGGAAGTTTTTACATTCCTCTAATGAGTTTTGGTATTGCTTGGTATCGAAGCGACCTTTGAACTTTTCCGACACTTTTCCGCCAGAGAAATTGTTATATACGGTAGTAAATTTAGTCATTGTCTACCCCAGAGTATCTAGAGTTTAGCCAGACATCTTCTTGAAGTTTCTTTGTGTCGTTAGTTCTTCCGACTTTAGCATCGTAGAATCTAGCGTTTCTTATCTCCATATTTGCTGAAGCTGTCATAGACTCTCTAAGTGTATTACTTTGTTTTAGAGGGTAGGCAAATTCTGCCGCTAGTAAGTAAGCTAAAGCTTCTTCAAAAGCAACATCGAAGAAAGAGACATCAGTGATATCACTGATATATTGGAGTATACATGAAGCTGAGTTCATAAGTAGTGTTTTGCCTTCTTCCTCAAAATCAATATCTTGATTAGTTGTAAGAGGGATAATGCAATCTGAAGGTAATTGGAAAGCGGCACTATAGCCAAATAAAGGCGCACCAGAAATCAAAGCAAGTGTAGATCTCTTGATAGCAAAGTTCCATAAATGAGAACGTAAGAGTTTCTTCCGTACTTTATCGTATTGAAGATTACATAATTTTGCAGCTTTAGAAGTTTCCGCAAAAGAGGCTATTGCTTCTACTCCTAACTTTGATAATGCGGAATTACATATATCTATTTTAGACGTAGCCATAATATCCTTAAGGTAGAAAAGGGGAGCCGAAGCTCCCTATTAATTAATTTAAAACGTATGCAATCCAAAAGCTAATAATACCAGAAGCATTAGTAGAAGCTTCAGTACATTTAAGTTGAGTCCTAACAGGAGCTTCAAACTTTTTATCTAAAGCAAGTGAACCAATTGCAGCTTTTGCTAATACAGCAGCACCACCACCGTCAGCTTGTTGAACGAATCCATCAAGGTCAGCAGCTTCAACAGCATCACTAGAAACTAAATATCCAAGATCTACGATCCCACCAGTACCAAGTGAAGCATTAATTTTAACAGCAGCGTCAATAACTCTTGCACCTTTAGGAAGCATTGGACCTAAGATAACATCGTTAAGAGCAAGAACATTTCCAGCGTCAGCTAGGTTATACTCTTCTCTAAGGTAATGAACTGAACCGAATAGCTCGCCGTTTTCAGACTTTAATTGCGGTTTAGCAATTTCTTTTGCGTAATTTGAACCAGATAAAGTGGCCATAGTATATTCTCCAAGTTAGGTTTTTTTTGTTATGAGGGACCGAAGCCCCTCAGTTTACTAATTATTCTTTACAGTGAATTTCAACAACTTTTTCTTCTTCCATTCTTACTGCACCAATTTGGTGAGCAGCGTAAACTTGAGTTGAATATCGTTTAGTTGGTAATTCACTAATCTTTACAAGTAAATCAACACCTGTAGAGAAGATCATTCCATCTTCAGCCCAAGCTAAACATCTTCTAGCTCCTGCTGCGATAGTATCAGACCCACCAGTGAAAGCACCTGTAGTTGCTTCAAAAGCTGTGTTAGCAGCTAAAGTTACTGGAAGTCTTTCAGATCTAATGAACTTAAATCCCATAAAGCTATCAACTTGACCCTGAACAAGAGCTTTTACACTGTTGTAATCAGCAGAAGTAACTTCAGTTTCATTAAGCATATTTTGTTTTTGCTTACCTGAATAAGCGATATACTTAGGGATACTTTCGTCAACATCATTAGAATCAAATTTTTCTAAAACGATTGTTAATGTAAATACATTTAATCCACTTGAAGCAGTACCAGAAGTAGCTCCAACTTTTTGAGAACTTGGAAGAGCAACATTTACTGCACCTTTTTTACCAGTTCTTGCGTTACCCATTGCAGCAGAAATAAAGACATCATCTTTATATCTGTTGATACCCATAACAGCAGCTTGAACGTAAGCATCGTCAGGATTAATAAGTAATTTAACTCTATCCATTCTATCGATAAGATCAGAGTAATCTGCTTCTTCATAATCTACTGCACGTCTAGTATGTGGAGTATCAGAATGAATAGTATCACCATGACGATCAGTAATCTTGTTAGCTTCAGCTTGACCAATTCTTTCAAAATAGTCAGTCTCTCCACCTTGAGATTCTTGACGACAATTTTTTGCTAGTCTTGAGTCCATTTGTTGAGAAAGCATGTAGATGTTTGATTTGTAAGTTTCAACAAAAGCTTCATCGATCTCAAAAGATCCACGTTGCCCTAAAAGGTTTAATGTTGCAGGAAGGTTAAGGAAAGCCTTAAACATTGCAACCAAATTTAAAATAAATGATTTCATGAATATTCTCCATATTCGGGTTAATAATAAAAATTAAGTATGTTCTATCTTCGGAGAAGTGTCCAAAAGGGTTCTACCTAATCGCTACGTTGTGGGTCCGAAAAGGAGTGTCCTGTAGATGATCTTCCTAGATTGTAATTGATACCTATGGGTCGAGTCAAGGAAAAAAGAGGGGGAAGCTGACACGTTACCTCCCCCTCAACCCTGAGAGGTATTAGCGCGTTTTAGACGCCAATTTGATACTCTGTAATTGTCTCATTTTATTTTGATAGAAGCTTTGCTCTGG
>Ga0208134_1000805_pt1 | contig 19925 bp, 25 predicted proteins | sample VirMetDEL_Mar_31_FD_184515 | JGI IMG/M metagenome (GOLD analysis project Ga0208134, IMG submission 184515) | Aqueous microbial communities from the Delaware River and Bay under freshwater to marine salinity gradient to study organic matter... | ecosystem: Environmental > Aquatic > Marine >... | reverse complement strand
AAGTCGCCCATCCGATTGCACCGGGAGAACTTGGGACTAGCGAAAGCCGCCGAGAACTTTGGCGCGGAATACTTTGGCAGCGGCGGACAGATGACCGGTATTTTATCGAGCGATCAGCCTTTGAAAAAAGAGCAGATGGACGTGATACAAGGAAGCTGGAACAAAGCGGCACAGCAGGCCGGCACGAAGTTGCTTCCATTCGGTTTCAAGTATTCGCGGATCAGCATCAGCCCGGACGAAGCGCAGTTTATCCAAACGCGTAAATTCCAAGCAGAGGAGATTTGCCGCATTTTCAGCGTGCCGCCTACATTGGTACAGCTTGAAAGCCAAACAACTTACAACAACGTCGAGCAGCAGAATTTACAATTTGCCCGGCATACGGTCAGCCCGTGGACGAAGCGAATCGAACAGGAGATTGACCGCAAACTAATCCAAGACCGTGAACGCCCACAGCTATACGCGAAGTTCAATTTGAATGACCTTTACAGGGGCGATATGCAGAGCCGTGCCGACTTCTACACGAAGATGCTCCAAAATGGCGTGCTGAACATCAACGAGGTGCGAAGCAAGGAAGAGATGAACCCGACGGATGGCGGCGACGTGCATACCGTACAAATTAACCAAATTGCTTTGTCGAGTTTACAGGCATACAGCGACAAGGTTGCAGAACCAACTAACAATGGAGAATAAAGAAAACGAACGCGTAGAAGAATTACGCAAGCAATACGGCGATAACGTCGAGTTGCGAACGAGTGAAGTACGCGCAGCCGGTGATGACTCACTAGTAATTGAAGGCTATGCAGCCAACTTTGACACAGAAACAGACCTAGGATATTTCCGCGAGACAATTGCGCGCGGTGCATTCGACGACGTTTTGGAAGACGACGTGCGGTTGCTGCTCAATCACGAAGGCGCACCGATGGCACGAACAACCAACGGCACGCTAGAACTTAGCGTTGACGAAAACGGTTTGAAGTATAGGGCCGCACTTGCAGACACGCAGGACGGGCGCGACCTTTATAAGCTGATCAAGCGCGGCGACATTTCACAAAGTTCGTTTGCGTTTACAATCACAGATGAACAATGGAGCGAAGACCGTAGCACGCGAACCGTGCAACGTATGGGCAAACTTTTAGACGTTAGCCCGGTCACCTATCCAGCCTATGCAACCACAACCGTTTCGGCGCGAAACATGGCGACGGCGAAAGAGGAAGCGCAGGAAGTGAAACCCGAACAGGAAACGCCGGAAGTACGGCAGGAACCTGAAACTATAAAAACCGAGGTGCGTAACTTAGCACCTAACAATTTTACAAAAATGACTTTAAACGATTTAAAAGGCACACGATCCGCACACTATGAGGAATTCGTCGCCGTTGGCCAAAAGGCCGATTCAGAAGGCCGCACACTAACTGAAGCAGAGCAGGAGCGATGCGATAAGTTGGATGGTCTTATTTCTGACCTTGACAGCAAGATTAAGCACAAAGAGCGTGAACAGCAGATGGTTGCCCGCATGGCGCAAACCGGAAACGCTGGCACATCTGAAAAGCGCGAAGTTGAGCGCGTAAACGGTTCTTTCTCTTTGTCCCGTGCAGTTGAAGCCGTTTCTAACGGTCGACAATTGGAAGGTGCAGAAGCAGAGTGGGCAAATGAAGCGATGAAAGAAATGCGATCACAAGGCTTGCAGTCTGCTGGACAAATTGCAATCCCTTCTATCGCTTTGCGTGCTGGAGGTGCTGACGATTTCCAAGCAGGAAGCGGCGACGGTTCAGGATTCGTTCCAACTGTTGTACCTGCTGCAATTGAGGCGCTACGCGCTCCGACTGTAGTTGAAGGGCTTGGCACAACTGTAATCCGTAACGCTACCGGAAACTTGCAGTTCCCACGTATCAGCGTCAAAGCATCCGGAACAGGTGAAACAGAGGTTTCAGCAGACGCAGCGTCAGGCATGGAAATGGACGACGTTACTTTGAATCCTCAGCGAGTTGCAGCGAATACAACATATTCAAAACAATTAATTTTACAGGGAGGCCCCGAAGTCGACCGTTTAATCTCAAACGAGTTGGCGGCCGCTATGAATGCCTACATCGACGATTATGCTTTTGACCTCATCGCTGCATCTACTGCCGTGAACCAGTCAAGCGTTGCGGATACTGCGTTGACAACTGCAATCGTTAACAAGATGGAGGAAGACGCATTGGCAGCAGGTGCAAACCTTGCAGGCGCTAATTACGTTATGTCTCCCGGTGCATACGGCCTTTCGAAAGTATTGGCTCAGGTTACAGGCGTTACTCCTTTGTGGGATAACGGACGATTCAACCAATACAACGCGGTTGCAACTCCTTACCTTGTTGATGGTTTCTTGAATGACGGCACAACTGCGGCCGCCGGTTCTATGATTTTCGGAAACTTTGCACAGGGCGCAATTCTTGCGTACTTCGGAGGTATCGACTTGCTGGTTGACCCGTACAGCGCCGCAGGCACTGCACAGATTAAGTTGCACGTGAATCGTTTCTTTGATTTCGATTTGCGACAGCCGGGTGCATTGTCTTTGGCGAACCACTTGAATGGCTAATTTGTTTGGTGATGATTGGAAAGGGGAGGGCTTCGGCTCTCCCTTTTTTTTTGTCCTAAAACCCCAGCAAACACTACAAAAATGAAATTAACTACGAAATAAGTTGCGTAGTAAAGAAAGTTCGCCTTATATTTGTGTCAACAACAACGAAACAAACAGACTATGTACACAGTAATAGGACAGCCACGCAAGTACAATCGAACAGCATTAACTAAATTCGATTACTACAAATTATTAACGGATTACTACGCTAAAACTGACCCGTTTAAGTTAGTACTTCCGAGCAGCACAAAACAAGCTTTGAAGGCACGATGCGAAAAACTTAATCTCGTTTGAATACAGCCCCTCACGGGGCTTTTTTTTTGTCCGTATTTTAGCGACATGATGACCATTGAAATAACGGGAGCGCCGGACTTTGACGGAGTTATTACCGTAGCCCAATTAAAGGAACACCTACGCGTTGATTCCAGCGATGAAGACACATTGATACAGGCGTACCGTGATGCGTCAATTGCATGGGTTGAAGACTATTGCAATACGCGACTTGGCGACGTTACAGCCGTGGGTTATATGGACTATTTTTATAACGCGCGCTTTCCAATCGGCCCGGTGCAATCAATTACTAGCGTAACGTATTTGGACACGGCGAACGCATCGCAAACGTTAGCGACAACCAAATACTGGTTTGACATTAAGAGCAAGGCCACGCGGATCACATTCGACAGCGTGCCCGATCTTTACGACGACACATTCAACGCGGTTCAGGTCAATATGGTGTTGGGCTATCCGGAGGCAGCAATTCCTCAGCCAATTATTACCGCAATTCGTTTGATGGTTGCCAACCTGTACGAAATGCGGCAGCCAGTTCTAGCAGGTACTGGCGCAATTCAAGTCCCGTTGGGAATGTACTCTATTCTTTCACCTTATCGCATTATTACTTCCGTATGATTATAGGCAAAAGTGACCGGCGTATAACGGTGCAGAGGTACACTACAACAACAAACGACTTTGGCGAACGTGTGCAAACCTGGGCAAATTTCGTGACGGTTTGGGCTGAGTTAATGAAGACCGGCGAGCGCATGAATGAAACGATAATAGCCGATCAAGACATGCCGGTGCAGCGCGTGCGGTTTAAGATCCGGAGCAGCACCGAAAGCCGAGCCATAAAAGCCGATGACCGTGTAATTTATGACGGCAAAACATACGACCTTTTAGGCATTGCCGAAATTGGCCGCCGCGATCAGTTGGTTTTATTGTGCTCAATATCCGGAACGTAATGGCAAGCGGCGGACGATTAGAACATAAAGGCGGCGCTACCGGTTTCGAAGGTATTGGCGTAGATGATCGCGCTTTGATGAAGCAACTAGAGGCGCTTCGAAAGCAAATTAAAGATGTCAAGGTTCAGGAGCGTATACACCGACGCGTGGGCAACAAGTACAAAAAACAAATGCTTGCAAACATTGTCGACGCACGGGAAACGATCCGAGTAAGACGGGGTAAAAAATCGGGCGCAAGTATTGACATACGGCCGGGAACTTTGCGCCGATCCATTCGCGTGTGGAAGATCAATAAACAATTTTCAACGTTTTGGGTTGGGCCGCGCGTAGGAAAAAGAATGGCTCCGGATAGCGACGCGTGGTTTGCGAATATCGTAGAAGGCGATGATCAATTTATAAAGGGAAACAACCGCAACAAAGGAGCATTTGAAAAGAGTATAGCGGCAACACGCCAGGCCGCACTATCTTCCATGCGTAAAAGCTATGCGAAGGCTATTGATAAGCAGGTACAAAAAACACGGAAAAGATGAACGCAGGAAAAGCCGTTTATGGGATTTTAAGCACTAACACGGAGGTCACCGATATAGTCAGCACGCGTATTTATCCGGAGATTGCCGAACAGGAAGCGCCTGTGCCTTTTATTGTTTACCAGGTGCAAAACGTATCGCCGGAGGACACGCACGACGGGCCGAGTACGTTGGACGAAATCCGGTTTGAATTTCTATGCTATGATGCAACGTATAACGGTGCGGCGGAACTAGGCGATAAAGTTCGCGGCGCTTTGGATCGGGTGCAAGGAACTTACAACACGGTGAACGTGCAAAGCGTTCAATTCAATGATGTTGACACCGAGATAATTGACGAGCCGCGACGATACGCGCAGGTTTTAACCTTTACTTTTCGCATTGCACGCGACAATTTTACAATTGCCCAAGGCACGCCGGTGACGGGTGCAATGCTTGGCGATCTTTACGACGTAAATACAACCGGCGTAACAGACGGCCAGGTGATTGCATACGACGCAGCCACGGCGGTTTGGTTACCGGCTACAGATGCAGCAGGCGCGGAACAACTTAACGACCTTTCGGATGTTATTATTTCTCAACCTGCATCAGGCGAATTCTTCAGATACGACGGTGACGAATGGGTAAACGATACAGCAAACAAGTCTGACGTTGGACTCGGTAACGTAGACAACACGAGCGACGCGAACAAGCCGGTAAGCACGGCCACACAAACGGCGTTAGATTTAAAGGCGGACATCACATCCGTACCTACAGAGTTAGACGATTTAAATGACGTGCAAATTATCGGCACACCGACACTTGGTCAGGCTTTGGTATATGGTGCGGGCAAATGGTTACCGGGTGCAGCAGGTGCGACGGAATTAGGCGATTTAGACGACGTAAATACAACGGGCGCGGGTGTTGGTTCTTTACTCACTTACAACGGTGCTTCGTGGGATATATCCGGATCAGAACTGCCGTCTGATGATGTTTATTTTCATCAGCGGTATGAAACCGAATCGGAGGCGCTAAGAACGGGAGCGACGGGAACGACAGAACTGTATTTCACGTGTACGGCTCAAGGTAACGGACTAGCGGAAAGCGCAAGCAGCGACACGCCTACAGCGGGAAAGACTATAAACCGAAAAATTTACTATTCAGAGGCAGGTTTTACAGACCCCGACACGGGTACATGGATTGAGTTTACACCTGCACCCGCAGATGATGCGACTTTCGCCACGGTGAAAGCGGCACTCCTTGAATACCTAAAAGCGAGGACGGGCGGAACTGTCCCGATTAGCTTGAAGCAAACATGGGAAGAGACAGAGCCTTCGACGTACTTGCTTGACCAAGCGTATGGAAGCGGAGCAGAGGCGGCCTATTCAACGCGTCAGCTACGTTTGGCGCAGACGGATTGCATGACCATACGACGGGCAAGCGACGGCACGACGACCACGATAGGCTTTGATGGTTCAGGCAACATCAACGAGGCTGCAATTTCTGCCTTCTGCACAGGTACGACTTGCACGGTCAGTTCTTGGATTGACCAAAGCGGAAACGGGAACAATGCGACGCAAGCAACGGCAGGAAATCAGCCGACTATCTACACAGGTGGCGCATTGGTAAAGGAAAGCGGGCGTGTTGCAGTTGAGTTTGACGGCTCAAATGATACAATGGAAACCGCAGATTTCTCTTCTTTGATAGGTGCGCCTAACTTTTTCAGCGCGTGTATTTCCTTTGACGATACTGCTGACCAGTATTTTATTGACAGCGATAGCCCTGGCAGGAGCGCAACGGGTATCATTAGCGGCAATTATTCTATGCGCGGTTTAAATGGTGGAGCAGCTACAACAGGACAGCATTTGATGAGTGTTTCTCAATTATCTTCAGGTGCAACGCAATTTGTAGATGGTTCTGTAGTCGATACAAATGGTTCAAGCACTTTAATAACCCATACAAACATTCTTATTAGCGATAACGCGTTAAGATTTGACGGTAAATTTCAAGAATTAACTTTGTGGAGCGCAGACAAATCCAGCGACCGCACATCCATAGAAGAAAACGTAGGCGACTACTTCACCCAAAACACGCCACTCCTCGACACGTATTCAGGTGCGGCTGCGGCTTACTCTTTGAGGCTTTTAGATTCGACGTATACGGGTTCAGCTATCCGCGTCCGTAGGTCGTCAGACAACACCGAGCAAGATATCGGATTCAATGTCTTCGGTGAACTCGATACATCAAGCCTTTCGACTTTCGCAGGTACGGGCGATGCGTTCGTAAAGACTTGGTATTCACAGACTGGAAGCAACGACGCGACGCAGACGACCACATCAAATCAACCTAAAATCGTTTCAAGCGGTGCGGTGATAACGGAGAACGGGAAGCCTGCGGTGGAGTTTGATGGCAGCGCAACTTATTTCCCGCTGAGTTATAGCGGTTTGGATATAGGCGCAATAACCGTCAACACCGTTTGCCGTTCTAATAATAATTCAGGAAGCCGCATGCAGTTTACTCTAGGAACCGATAGTAACGTCCGCTTTTGGCATTATCACCAAAGCGGATTGGAAAGGTTTTATTACGGCGGAGGCTCCCCGTTTGTGACGTATGGCTCAGCGGATACAAATCAGCATTTGTATAGTTTCATTGCAGGCAGTACGTCAGGAGCAGCAAGGATGTTCAGAGATTCTACGGAAGCATCGACCAGCTTAACTCTTTCAAGCGGTGCTATGAACACGGCACAAATGAGGCTCGGTGCTTATCATAACAACGGCCTAATTTGGTCGGGAACGATGCAAGAATTTATCGTGTATTCAGCAGACCAAACTGACAACCGCGCAGGAATCGAAACCAACATTGCAACCTTCTACGACATAACAATATGAACGGCTATATAATCGTACTCCCTGAAGGCGTTTTGTCAAGCGAGCAACGCGCGGAACGAATCAGCCGCGAACTATACTGTGTGACCGCACCACTTGCAACACAAGAACCGTATCAACACGACGGTAAGGTATTCGGCATGGTGGAGCATCCCGACGGGGTGCAGTTCGCTTTACAAGTAGACACCGAGTACAATATCCCGGTAAGTCCATTGGCGACGTTAGAACGTCTTATATCGCTTATGACGGAACTTACAGAAATCGAAGTGCGTGAATTGTCTTCCTACGTTCTCAACTCGCAATCGTTCCCGTTTGGGGCAATCGTTCCAAGTACAACGACGGTGAGGACATACGAAGAAATGGTGGCGCTGGGTTGGTTTACTGAAGATATAAACGAATGAATTTGAAATTCACTAAATTGCACCCATGAAGGTCACAATTCAAAAGACTTGCAAGCTAGGCCCCAAAACATGGAAGGCCGGCGATGTGGTAACTGTCACAAAGGAATTCGCAGCGGAATTAAAAGCCGGCGGATATCTTGACAAGCCAACTAAAAAAGAACCCCAAAAATCTGAGAAATAATGGCCGTATTTAATGGTACAAATTTAGGCGTGTACGTAGGCAGCACAATAATTGCAGCGGCCACGGATTGCAGCCTGTCCCTTAACATGGACACAATTGATATTACAACCAAAGACAGCGCCGGCTATCGTGAATTGCTCGCAGGTTTGCGTAGTGGATCAATGTCTTGCAATGGTTTGATCGATTACCAAAGCAGCAACACCGACACAGTAGACCTGGTGGCAGCATGGACAAACAGAACCGCGTTAACGTTGAAATTTAGCAATGAATTAACCGGTGATCAGTCTTACACGGCCAGCGGTTTTTTAACGTCATTGGAGCAGTCAGGCGGCACGGAAGACACAGCGACGTATAGCGCCAGTTTTGAATTGACCGGAGTAGTAACACCAGCCACAATCTAAATGATTGAAATTAACGGAATTGATTACCCGGTACGCTTTTCAATGAAGGCGCTGAAAAAGTTTGAACGAAAAACGAAAGTGAACGTTTTTGCTTTATCTGATCCTTCTAAATTGAGCGCAGATGCGTGTTCGTTTCTTTGCTTTGTAGGTGTGGAATGTGGAAGTGATTTTGAAGGCCAGGACTTTAATATGACCCTGGAGGAATTCGAAAACCACATAACACTAGCACACGTAACGCAATGCTTTGAAGCGTTAGGCGAATACGGCGACCAAAAAAAAGCCTAGGCGAAAGTCAAGTGCTAACATGGCGCGACGTTATAAAGACGGGGATGGGCTTACTTGGCCTGTCCCCTTCTGCGTTTTGGTCAATGACGTTTGGCGAAATAGGCGCGGCAAGTGAAGCCAAAAGCGAAAACGATGAAATCCAACAGCGTGCAGAATGGGAGCGCGCCCGGTGGTTAGGAGTGATCATAATGCAACCCCACCTAAAAAAAGGACGTAACTTGAAACCGAAAGATTTAGCGGTTTTTCCTTGGGAGCGCACGCCGTTAAAGGGTAGCAAGATGACGAAGGAAGAACTTTTTGAAGTAATTGAACAACGCGACGGATGGCAAAACTAAATGATCTCATTGTCACGATTGGTGCAAAGACCAGTCAATTTGATAAAAAGCTAGGGCAGTCAATGTCCAAGATGCGGAACTTTGGCAGGAACACCAAAAAGTTAGGCCGTGGTCTAAGCATGGGACTTACTGCGCCACTTGCGGCGATCGGTGCGACATCGTTTAAAATTGCCGCCGACTTTGAACAGTCAATGGCCAAAGTAAAGGCCGTATCCGGTGCAACCGGTCAGGAGTTTAAAAGCCTGGAGGGTAACGCCAAACAACTCGGAGCGTCTACACGGTTCACGGCTTCAGAGGTTAGCGCGTTACAACTGGAGTATGCAAAGCTAGGATTTTCGGCCGGCGAAATTACTCAGGTAACACAGGCCACGCTTAACCTTGCGCAAGCTACCGGATCAGACCTTGCGCAATCTGCTGAGGTTGCCGGAGCAACTTTACGCGCGTTTGGTATGGACGCAAGCCAAACGGGTAAAGTAACGGATGTAATGGCCGCCGCGTTTAGTTCTTCGGCGCTCGACCTTGACAGCTTCCAGGACTCGATGAAGTACGTTGCACCGGTTGCCAAGGCCGCCGGCGTTTCGTTGGAGGAAGCCACGGCGATGCTTGGGCAACTTGCAAACAACGGTATTAAAGGAAGCCAGGCCGGCACGTCTTTGCGTCGGATCTTGCAAGAGGTTGCCGGGACAGGTTTGGACTTTGGTACGGCGATGCAGAAAACAGCCGACGAGGTTATAAACTTAGCCGACGCAAAGGATGAGGTTGGCCGGAGTGCGTCAAGTTCTTTTCTGATTTTAAAGGAGGGCATGACCGACGTGGATGGCTTGACCAATTCACTAAAGCAAAGTAAAGGCGCTGCGGCAGACATGGCCGCGACTATGGACGACACAGCAGAGGGCGCAATGAAGCGCATGCAGTCGGCAATCGAAGGCGCGCAAATCGAAATTGGATCTGCACTTGCTCCCGTTATGACGGATTTGGCCGGTATCGTCTCCAGGGCTGCAAACGCGTTCACATCGCTAAGCGATAAAACAAAAAAATACATTGTTGCCGGTGCTGCAATTGTTGCATCGCTTGGGCCGCTAATGGTAATTTTGCCCGGTATTATTGCAGGGTTAACCGCGCTCACAGGGCCAATTGGTCTAGTGGTTCTTGCTGTGGTTGGCTTAGGTATTGCCGTAGTGAAATTTTCGGACGTTATAGCGCCATACATTACCGACGTAATTAATTACTTTATAACGCTATACAACGAGAGCGACGCGGTGCGGATTTTGGTGGGCTATGTAAAAACCATGTTTATCCAGTCTTTCAAAATAATTTCAAAAGTTATTTCGATTGCTGCGGGTCAGATCAAAAATTTGTCTGAGGCTTTCATGAAGTTACTAAAGGGAGATCTAAAAGGGGCTGCGAAATCGTTTGGAAAAACTTTTACAGATCAGTGGGCTGGAATTGCTGATGTAGTGACCGAAACCGCCAGTTCAATTCGTGAAGGTATTGATAAAGAACTGCAAAAAAAACCAATCGAACTAATCAGCAATGAAGCTGTAGATCAGGCACTTTCTACTTTGGGCGGAGTGCTCACGATGTTTAATAGCACCACGGGCGGAGGTAGTACAGCCACGGACGAAGGCCCGCGCGGAAAAGTTCAACCGTTAGCCCCCGGTCAAATTAGCACAGGAGTTGCCAGCCCTAAAATGATTAAAAAAAGCAGTACAGCCGCCACAGAATTGGCCGACGGTATGAAGGACGTCAATAAAGAGTTTGCAATGACGATCGACTTTAGCCGGCAAGTCGAAGGCGCTTTAGTTGGTATGGGGGTTGCAATTGGCGGGCTTATTGCGGGCACGATGGGAATCAGTGACGTATTCGCGCAGGCAATGGCAGGGCTGGGCGGTTTCTTAATGGACTTGGGGCAACAGTTTATTGCGGCGGGTGTAGCGGCGTCGGCATTTTACAAAGCGTTAGTTGCTAATCCACCGTTAGCAATTGCCGCTGGTGTGGCGTTAGTTGCCGCCGGCGCAGTCATTCAAGGTATGCAAAGCAAAATGGAAGGCGGTATACCTGCGCTTGCTGAAGGCGGGTTAGCTTTTGGGCCTAGTTTAGCGCTCGTCGGCGACAACCGTGGCGCAAGTGCCGACCCGGAAGTAATAGCGCCTTTAAGTAAATTGCAGAACATGATGGGAGGCGGGCAAAATGTAGTTGTCACAGGGAAGATTTCCGGGAAAGATATTTTGTTGAGTAGTGAATTGAGCAGCATAGACCGAAACCGTGTTAGAGGCTTCTAAAAATGGCGACACTTAGATTTTACGGCGAGTTCCAAGACGACAAAGGCGACACCTGGCGCGTCAACCTACATGACACGGCATACAACGGTACAGCCTATGAAAACAATTTAGGCGCGGACGGTTTTACTTTGAGTTATAGCGGCGACAATGAAAACCGATACCAAGGTATTATAGGTAGCAGCGTGAACTTTATAATGTTCAACGCCGAATCCAATTTTGAAACGTTTTTAAACGATATTTTGCCGGCATCTGAGGAAGGCAGAATGCAGGTTGAAATTCGATACGATCCGGATGGAGTTGACACGCTTTTTTGGTGTGGCATCTTAGCAGCGGAACAGGTAGAGCAGGAAGACGCACCACAGCCCAACGCCGTAACCTTTGTAGCAACGGACGACCTTGGCAACCTTACCAATAAACGTTTCATTTCTACGACAGGAGGATTGACGGATGTAATACCTTGCGTGGATGTGATTTTAAACGTGCTGAACCAAACACGCACCACGAATTTCTTTGCGACGGATGCGCCATTTTTAAGGTACGTAAACGATATTGTTTCTAGCGGTTACACCGGCTCTGATTGGCTGAATGAAGTATTGGTGAGTCCGCCGCTGACAAACGATAACACGCCTTTCGTTGAAGAGGCGCGCGGATACGATAGCTTTAAAATACTCGAAAGCATTTGCATCAGTTTAAATTGCCGGCTTTTCCAATCGCAGGGCTATTGGTGGTTTTGGCCTAACAACGCGTATCTGCGTGCTGCTGACGGTGAAACAATTACAGGCAGCGTAAAGCAACAAACAAAAGCCAGCGTGCCCATTGCATTGACAACGGCACAGGCCGCCGAAATTGATGACTTATACATTAGCGAAATTGATACGACTTTCACCAAGTTAAGCGGTGCAATGATTACGCATTTGCCGCCTTTAAAACGTGTGCATCGTTCACGCCGTCATGATGGTAATCAATATCTGTACGACCTTTATACGACAGGTATAACGACGGGCGATAACTTGACTTTTGCAGATACGGATCGGACTTACTTAGCCGGTATTAAATTCCAAACAAGTGGGAGCGTTCAAATACAATTAGACGCACAGACCGCAAACGTGAACCCGTTTAACCTTTGTGAAGTTCAGATACAAACAACCTTGAAGGCCGGAGGAAGGTATTACGGCAATAATGGTTGGCAAGGAACGGCGACAGAACACACGCAAACCGTTGCCACTTTTCAAATTGCGGACGGTTTAGATACTGCGGTAACGTATGGTTTTGAAACGACGAATTTACCAAGTACGGAAATAGGTGTTGACGTTACTATACAGGTGCGGATCATTCAACCTCCAGGCACGGATATAACCGCCAACTATACCGGTGATGAACTTATTTTGATTTCGCATTTGCTTTTAACGGGTGACGACGGTTTATTAGGCGATCAAGTAGTTTACACATCCAGCACGACGTTAAATAATTTGGTAGAAATCGACCAAGGCGAAGTGCTGCACGGCGATCCACAGGGGCAAATTGAAGGCAGCGTTGGCCAGGTCAATTACGGCACTTTTGGGCTTGCAGGTTATCCAAATACCTATACAAGTTCGCAAACCTCAGCACCTTTGCCGCTGCACCGTTTAGGAGTTACTGAAATACTTAGCAGCGGACAATATCCGTTGCGCGTTCGAAAGGGCGGCATCTACGGCCGCACGTTTCATATGTGGCAAACGATTAAAGAGGGTGCAGAATATTACGCGCCATTTGAATCGAGCGTAACGATGAACAACCGCCAAACAAGTATTCAACGCTGGAAATTGGGCTATGATGCCACCGGCGTTTCTGCACTAGCAGAACCTGCTAGCAATGACGAAGACACGGTAGAAATGATTTTTGCGAGCAACCTAGACAACAGCGGCGGCGATTTGGGTTTAGTTCTGCGCCAAATGCAGGGCGGTGAACTTCCTGAATTTAACACGGTGACGGCCATCAGGAATGTTGCTATGGCGACATACGACATACTAGGAAGCGAAAGCCAAATTTTTAACTTTTGGGCCGGATCAAACGGAATGAGCCGAATATTTTTACCAACTGTGACAGGCAACCAGGGCCGAATAATTGGCTTTCATTCTGACGACACCATTAGCGCAAACACTTACGTGCGCTTATTTCCGTTCGCAACAGATACCGGCGTAACAATTGACGGCGCAGCGTCTTATGATTTTGACCGAGCGTACGATGGAATCACTATCTTGTGCCACGCTGGACAATGGTATATAATCCAGAAAAAAGAGAAGTGATGAACTGGGAAATATGGGCGGCACTTTTGCCGGTAATTGCAGGTATTGTGGGCGTTTGGGTTAACCTCAACAGCACGGTTGCCCGTTTAAAAAGCAGGGTTATGCAGTTGGAAATAACACAGGACGAATTTAAGCAAATCGCAAAAGAGTTACTTGTCAGCATCCACAAGATTGAAATTATGCTCGCTAAAATGGAAAAAGAATAATGGCCTGGCTTATCCTTATAACCGTTGGCGCGAACATCGTATACAAGGCGCATCACTATGGCCGCGCTGATGTCGCGGATCTGCTAATTGGAATAATGGCTACCTTTATAATCTATGAAGCACTTTAATTACAGCGAATTCGATTGTAAGTGTAGAACGTGCAAACGCAACGGTGAAACGCGGGGCGAAGACATGATGGACGACGATTTTTTACAGATGCTCGACCATGCGCGGGAACTGTCAGGAATTCCATTTGTAGTGAACAGCGGCCTACGATGTGAGGCAAACAACAAAAGCGCAGGAGGAAAAAAGAACAGCGCGCATTTGACGGGTTGCGCGGCGGACATCCATTGCACCGACTCCCGGTCACGGTGCTACATTATTGGAGCGCTTTTAGAGTCCGGCATCAATCGCATAGGCGTTTCGCCCACCTTCATCCACGCGGATAACAGTTATGATGCTGAACACAGCGAGGACGTTATATGGCTTTATAACTGATGCAACACCGGCCACGCGTAACGCCCCAACAATTGAAGGCCTTGGAAAGCCTGCGCGTAAAAGAACGCCGTTTACTTGTGATAGGGGATTTGCATGAGCCTTTTTGTAAGACAGGTTATTTGCAGCATTGCATTGACACATACGACCGATTTAACTGCAACCAAGTTCTGTTCATCGGTGATATTATTGATAACGCATTTGCGTCGTTTCATGAAACACCGGCAGAATTGCCTTCAGGCCAGGACGAACTAGATTTTGCAATTGAAAAGGTGCAACAATGGTTTGAAGTGTTTCCCATGGCTGATATTGTAATTGGAAACCACGACCGGATAATTGCAAGGAAGCTAGTAAAGGCCGGAGTTCCTCAAAAGTGGCTGAAATCATATAACGAAGTTCTAGGCACTCCCACATGGAATTGGGTAGAGCGTATTGTATATGACGGGGTGCAGTTCGTGCATGGTGAGGGAGGCAGCGCACGCACCAAATGCAAAAACGATATGCAAAGCACGGTTCAAGGTCACATCCATACTCAATGTTATGTCGAATATAATTCTGGCTCAAAAATCACGTTTTCCATGCAAATCGGATGTGGCGTTGACCGTGATAGCTTGGCTATGAGTTATGCGAAAGCGTTTAAGTCGCAGCAAATAGCGTGCGGCGTTGTTATAGGCGGACACACGGCGATTAACTGTTTAATGCCGCTGTAATACCTTGCACCCAAATATTTAACCATGGGTGAATTAATACAAACGTACTGGGCTGAGATTTTGTTAGGGGTTATGGCTTTCGCCAAAATTATCGTGAATCTCACGCCAACCAATGTCGATAACAAGGTTTTCGGATGGATTGATGTTCTAATCAACGCCATTGTGAGCGACCGCAGAAAAAAGCGCAAGGCATCCAAAGAGGAAGCCAAAAAATAGTATCTTAGACCTTTCATGAAGGGCGGTTTTCCTTCCGCTTGACTTGTTTGTTTCTTGTTTAAGCGGCTCCCAAACGTGGGGGCCGTTTTTTTTGTGCCCTAAAACGTCAGCAAACACAGGGAAAGAGAAAAAACTTTCATTTTTATCTACGAAAATAGTTGCGTAACGAAATAAGTTGCGTATCTTTGGGGCATGGAAACACTTACCTCACTCCAGCGCCAAGCGCGCATAGCCCTTGACGATTGCAAAGCGCAAGCACAGATTTGCTCTGATTTGCGCAAAGACTTGAACGCGAACAGGTCTTTAGATCCTGTATTGGAAAAAGCTAACGAGCGATTGAATTTGCTTATAGCTCGACACAGCGAAGCAGGCAAAAAAGCTTGGAGAGCAGCTGCAACAGTTTAACCCAAACGCCCCGGCTACGGTCGGGGCTTTATTTCCCCCACATGGAAACATTTGTAATTGAACTCGGCAACAACACGGAACTAGATGTTGCTTTTGAATACGACCCCGGTGTTGACGGGAGTTATGACGAACCGCCAAGCAATCCAATCATCACAATCATGAGCGTTTTTCTGTGCCAGCACGATGGTGAACGTGAGAACATGATACAGCTTTACGCAATTGATGACACACTTTTCCCGGTTGACTACGGAATGATTGAACACATGATACAGAAACACATAGAGCAATGAGAAAAAATAGATACATCTGCGTGCAGTCATCGGTTAACCCGAATCCAGCACCCAATTTCAACGCGTTCGCTGACAACCTGCGCGACAACTTAGAGTTTGAAAAACTGATCCAACAGCTAAAACAAAGCATCACAGAAGCACGGACAAAATGAGCGAACTATTAAGCACTTGCTGCGGCGCTCCTAAATACGGCGACTGGGATTTATGTGCCGAATGTCTAGAACACGCAGATTTTAACACAGAAGAAAAATGAGCAACACCAACGCACTTAAAGCGCTTTCGACCAAATACGAAATGCGCCCTGACCACTTCCACAAAGACCCACGCGGTTTTGTGATCATGACCCGGCAAGGGGTTGAATACTTACAAGCCAAAATAAAGGCCGTGGTGACCTTCGAACCCGTCTTTGAATGGTGTAGCCCCGGCGAAGGACGATACTGCGTTAAAGCATACGCAAAATGCGAAATTGGGCAGGTTGAGACGTTTGGCGAAGTAAGCAAAGCAAACAACCGTAATGCGTACCCGATTGCAATGGCTGAAAAGCGCGCTCTTTCCCGTGCTATTTTGAAACTTGCTGGCTTCGGTGGCATCGTGTACGGCGAAGATGAAATAACAGAATGAACCTAGACGAATTTTTTAACGAAGCGCAGGAAGACCAGGAAGCGCACGACGAAAATTTGCGTGACTTCGCTTTATTGATGTTGCGCAATTCCTCGATGCGTGACGATGACGACGGACTGGAAGAAGAACTGATATGGGGCGAAATCAGCCCGCAAAGATGGCGCGAAATATTTGAGCGCTTGAAATTAAACCAATTGCGCGTGATAGACATGCCGAATTGGTCACAGACTGAATTTAATAAATCATATAAGAAAAATGGAATTGATAATTGAAGGCGTTATTAAGCGGGTTAACGCTCCGCAGGAATTTCCCAGCGGTTTCCGCAAGTGTGAAATCCACATTGAAACAACGGGCGACCAGTACCCGGAAACGTTAGCAGTTGAATTTCTCAAAGACGATGTGGATGAAGCGATACAGCTTGCACCCGGTCAGAAAGTGAAGATGCGATGCAACGTGAAGGGCCGCGAATGGAGACGCGAAGACACCGATCCGTTTAAAGTGTTTATGTCGCTTTCGATGTGGAAATACGAGGTAATTAATGAGAGCATAAAGGAACAGGTTATGGCAAAAACAGCAGCCAACCCAGTAGCGAAAGACGATGGAATGCCATTTTGAAAGCCTTTATTACACGGTCATCGTGCCAAGCTATCATAGCCGCGTTCGGTTTGAGAATTACGGCAGCATGGTGCGGTATACTACCGACCTATCAGCCAAGCGCATCAAATACCAACTGAAAATTCAATACAATGAACCTGAAAGAATTTATACAGACGCACTGGGCGAACTATGACCAATGTGCTTTTGACTTAGGCGTTTCGCACCGGACTATTGTTAACTACGTCCACACGAATCCAACAGGCATCTTGAAGCACACGGCGGCGGTTGTTCAAAAAGACAACGTAGAGCCGTTAACGTTATTCGATGCGGTTGCGATCAGCATTGAGCAAATTAATGAAAACCGGGCAAAAGCCCACAATTAAACAAGTTATGGATGAACAATTATTTGAAATTTGGCAATTGATTTTTAAAAACAGGCTAGAAAAAACACATGGTTTAATTAACTGCCATGGGACGTTGGAAGCGATAGCTTCTGAATGTATGACCATTGCAAAGCATATACATTACACTTTGACTGAATGAAGCGCAGCGGCGTATTCATACCAATCGAGGTTTGGAATCTTAGCGAGTTGCACCCAAATGAGCGGGTGTTGCTTGCTGAGGTTGCCAGCTTCGAAGACAAAGGCCGGCCATGCTTTGCAGGCAATGACCATTTCGCGGATCTGCTGAACGTATCAAATGACACGGCGCGCGGTTACATTTCCAAGCTTGTAAACGCTGGTTTTTTGGTCAGAGAAGGCAACAGATACAACCGGCGACTGCGTAGAATAGCGCAGACGAGCGCGCAGATTAGCGCAGACGAGCGCGTGAATCCACGCAAACGAGCGCGTAAATCCACGCAAACGAGCGCGCTAAATTCCCCTAATACTAATACAGTTACTAATACACCTACTAAATCAATTACTAAAAGGGCGAAAACGCCCGTTCTTGTTTTGCCTTTCGACACCGAGAAATTTGCAGCCGCTTGGAAGGAATGGATAGACTACAAAAAGGCCGCGCACAAATTCAGTTACAAAACGCCCCAAAGCGAACAGCGGGCACTCATCACACTAGCAAATGCTTACGAACAAGAAACAGACGCAATTGAGCGAATACACCAAGGAATTACAAACGGCTGGAAAGGCTTGGTATTTGACTCATCCAAGGATCGGAGAACTCACGCACCAAGAGCGCGAAACATTGAAACAAGCGAAAACCGCGACAAGCTTAGAGAACTTGCGGAAACTGGACGTATCGACGTTGACCGTGCAAGGATGTTTTGAAGGCACGAACGTACAAACGGCCATGCGCATCCAGCCGGAAGCAACACGGGCGGCCATGATCGCAATGTTGGTCAATTGTTGCAAGTTTATTGACGCAAATAAGACAATGAGCCGCGCAGAGGAGTTCGAAATGACCTTAAACGAACTTTTAAAGGGCTTTCCTTGCTTTACGATTGAAGATTGGAGGCTATGTACCTACAACATGGCGAAAGAGGCTTACGGGCCTTATTACGAGCGTTTAAAGTTGGCGCAATTTGTTGAGTGCTTTCGCAAGTACGAACAGCAGCGCGCGCCCATCGTGGACACGATCCGAGAGAACGAACGCAAAGACGCGGAACGCGCACAGGCTGAAGCCATGCGATACATTCAACCCGAATACGCAACAGCCAAAGAACCGACAGTACGCGACCGAGTAAACGCGGTGGACTGGTTCAAAGGCGAAAACCGGTTAACGTACACCGAACGGCAGGAGATGGACGAACGACAGAAGCAAAGCAAATGAACAACCTTGAAAGATTTTGGCTTGACCTCATCGACACCCGAAAGCATACGATACGGGAAGTATATGGAGCAGAAGCCGCAGAGCGATACCATCCGCACAAGATGGAAAAGGAATATTTCCTACAGCATGGCGGACAGTTTACAGCGCACCCATATGTGACCAAACACACAGAGGAATTCTTCAAGATGTGCGAAATACGCTACGAGATACAGAAAGCCAACCACATGCGCACCTTACAACAGCGCTGGGCCAATGTGCAGGAGATGCCGGAGTACAAACGCAGCGTAAGAGAACGCAAGGAACTGACAGAACAGATTAAGCGCGCTATCTTAGCAGGCAATGGCAAAGCGCAAGAAAAGTGAACGGCAAAAACTTATTGACTCGATTGATCCTTTATGGAGCCGATACATACGCAGCAAATATGCGGATGATCAAAGGCATGCGGAATGCTATACATGTGGTAAGCGCGCGCACGTCCTTGACTTGCAAGCCGGTCACTTTATGAGCCGCCGCTACCATGCCACGCGCTACGACTACGACAACACCAGGGTGCAATGTTACTCCTGTAACGTGGGCCTTCATGGCAATCAATATTTCTTCAGCGTCCGACTTAACACAGAACATAAAAGCAAAGCAAGTGCTGTTGCAGCCCGGATCAAGAACAAACCACCAAGCATCGACCAACTCAAACAACTGCGTGCCGTTCTCAAATTATCACTTCAGCGATTGCCAAACGACTACTGGATACGACCGAAAGGAACGGGAGGAGATAGCACAGAGGATAATTGAATACAGTATGCAGGTGAAAGACGGTTATCAAATGCAATGGCTGCACATCATAGCGCTTGACGTATGCGGTGAGATACAACACAACCATTGATGCCAACTATACCACGCAAGCAGACACCCAACCCAGCAGCAAAAAAGGGCGCACGTGACACGGCACAGGATAGGCGTTACTGGTCAGGCGCATGGAGGAAGGCACGCCTCGCATACCTGAAGCGTCACCCGGTGTGCAATGACTGCGGGAACTTTGCTAACGTAGTGGATCATGTCACACCGGTGAGGCAAGGCGGGGAGTTTTGGAGCAGTGACAACTGGCAACCCTTATGCACTCATTGTCATGCAGTTAAAAGCGGAAAGGAAGCATGGGGGTAGCCCCTGTGGAAAATTAATTGCTTTTGTCTGTGCAT
>Ga0208134_1000803_pt1 | contig 19961 bp, 23 predicted proteins | sample VirMetDEL_Mar_31_FD_184515 | JGI IMG/M metagenome (GOLD analysis project Ga0208134, IMG submission 184515) | Aqueous microbial communities from the Delaware River and Bay under freshwater to marine salinity gradient to study organic matter... | ecosystem: Environmental > Aquatic > Marine >... | reverse complement strand
AGGATATGTCAATTGAAATAGGTGACGAAATCCATATTGTAGGTGGTAAAATAACAGTAAAAAGAAGCTTGATTTATAAATAATAAGTTTTAAAATAAAAGAGTAATCAAATAATCAAATAATTATGGTAAACAAAGTAATATTAATAGGATCACTAGGGCAAGACCCTAAGTTTTCAAACTTAAACAACGGCAAAGAAGTCGGAGAGTTTTCCATTGCCACTAATGAGTACTGGAAAGATAAAAACACAGGCGAAAAGCAAAGCAAGACTGAATGGCATAATATAAAAGCGTTCAATAGTGTTGGATTTGTTAAGTACCTTAAAAAAGGCTCTAAAGTCTATATTGAGGGAAGCCTCCAAACTAAGAAAAGCGTTGACAAACAAGGGGTAGAACGATATTATACTAGTATTCTTTTAAATAAAGTAGAATTACTAGATAAGAGAGAAAGCGACCAGAATATTAACAAAGGAAATCAACAACAAGAAGATGATAACCTTTCGGAAATTCCCTTTTAAAATGACCAGACTAGAACAATACATAAAAACCTACACAACAAAACACAACTTCACTATAAGCGAAAAGCAGGAGGGGTTAATTGAAAAAGCTAAGGCCAGATTTCTAAAAAGAAAAAAGGGTATAGATACATTTAAAATGCTATTTATCCAGAATATAAACAGCTTCAAGCTAGATTTATCAGATGTATTTGAGTATAAGGCGGAAGGAAGAAAATAATTGACAATAAGAAAAAGATTCTTATAATTACCTTACAATTTAGTATTGTTACAATTAAAAGAATCACTAATGACCAAAACAAACGCAAGAGACAAAAAGGTGTCTGGCAGACCAAGAATTATCCCCCAAAAGTGGAATAAAGAGCTAAAAGAAAAGATTTTAGAAAACTATAAGAAAGGAGGGAGTGATATAGTAGCAATCGATTTATTAGATATATCAAGAGAATCTTTTTATCATACCTTAAGAACACCAGAGGAAGATCTAGAGCCTGAAGAGGTTGAGTTTTTGCATACAATAAGAAAGGGAAACATATCAAGTCAGGTTTGGTGGGAAGAAATGGGAAGAAAAGGGATGATCGGAATGATTGATGGTTGGAACACTGGAACGCATGTTTTCCACATGAAAAATCGATTCAAAAAAAGCGGATATGATGCAAGTTGGGCAGATAAACAAGATTTAGAACAAAGCATTAAATCAGAGGATGCGGTTAACATCTCTTTTAACCTAAAAAGTGATAATTTACCAAAAAAATAAACCCTTATCCAACAAGGGAAAAATGCTAACTCGTCCTACGGTGGAGACCAAAAAAAATTCATTAATTATTTACTTGACAATTAGAAACTCACTTGGTAAACTAAAGGAGTAATCAATTCAAATCAAAAAAACTATGAGAATATTAACAGACTGGGAAAAACAAGAATTAAAAAATAAATTAAAAAATCTAACTGATAATAATCGACACAATGAATCAAGATTATTATTAACAAAAGAATTAATGCTTAATGATCTATATAATTTTTATTGTGATTGTTATGTTATATTAGATGAAACAAATCAAGAAGAAGAAACACGCCAAGAGTGGTTTAAAAAAAGATACATAGCAGATAAATTTTTATGGACTATTGCATCAGAATATTACAATTGTTTTTAGTAGTAAATAATTACTTTACAACTGACCCCTAACAATAAACAAAGAAAAAAATGTCAAAAATAATATGACTTGTATATTTACAAAAATAAAAGAGCTTACAGAGATAACAGCTCAAGAAATAAAAGAAAAAGACTTATACGGCTATGCAATGATAACCCTTATGTTTGATAATGTTAAAAAAGTTTTTGGCAAAAATATAAACCAAGACTTGGAGAATCAAATTATAATGAGGTTATGTGATAACTTAGAAAGAATGATATTAGATTAAGTATATGAAAATAGTAGATATAAAAAATAAGTCGTCAGAACGAAGAAGAATAGAGCAAGCATTTATATTTATTCAACTATACTTTGTTGTAAAATATGAAGCAATAAGCGGCTTTGAAGATAGGAAAAGTATAATAGAAAAGTATATTCAAGGCATATTAAAACCTAGTAGCCCAAAAGAGCTAAATAAGATCAATAATAGAATAGCCAAGCTAAATATTGATTGTGGAATAATGGATATGTTAAAAAACAACATACATGGACATAAATTTATATTACTAATGTATTTCTTAACCCTCGAAATTGTAGAAAACAGCAAAACTATATTACCAGAAGAATTACAACCATTATTTAATGACTTCCTAGAGGTAGAGAATGAGAACAACACGGAAGAGGCGAGGGAGAAATTAAGACTATCAGCAAGAAAGCAAGCTAGTAAATTGTTTATTAAATTACAAAGCTTAAGATATTATAAATAAATTATAAATAGTAAAATAATATAAATGGAATTTAACTTACATCCTAGACAATCAACCTGCTTCACAAGCGAAGCAACAGAAATACTATATGGCGGTGCAGCAGGAGGCGGAAAATCCCATTGTATGCGTGCCTTAGCTGTTTATTATGCTTCAAAAGTACCAAATATACAAATCTATCTCTTTAGGAGGTTGTCAGAAGATTTAAAAAAGAATCATTTAGACGGATCAAGTGGCTTTGTTCAAACATTATCGGAATTAGTAAATAAAAACCTAGCTTCAATTAATTACTCAACTGCTCAAATCACTTTCTGGAATGGTGCTAAAATTCACCTTTGCCATTGTCAACATGAGAAGGATGTAATTAAATATCAGGGTGTGGAGATTAACTTGTTATTAATAGATGAATTAACCCATTTTAGCGAATATATTTATAAATTCCTAAGAGGTAGGGTGCGTATTGGTGGTTTAAAGATTCCAGAAGATTTATCAGGAAATTTACCAAGAATAGTTTGTGGTTCAAATCCAGGTGGTGTAGGTCATGAATTTGTAAAGAGTGAGTTTATAGATAGTAAAAAAGAATTAGAGATTTACCAAATGCCAGATGAAGAAGGTGGAATGACAAGGCAATTTATCCCTGCCAAGTTAGATGACAACCCTACTATGACGGATAACGACCCTTTATATAAACATAAATTACTTGGCTTAGGCGGTGCATTAGCAAAAGCGATGTTAGATGGTGATTGGGATGCTATTGAAGGTGCTTATTTTGACACCTTCAATAAGGATGTCCATGTAATACCTAGTATAGAAATACCAAAAGACTGGTTTAAGATAAGAGGTTTTGATTGGGGGTATTCTAAGCCTTTTGGTGTATTATGGGCGGCAATTAGTGATGGTAGTTTATTAAATATTGGCGGTAAGAATATTTGCTTACCAAGAGGAAGTTTAATCTTTTATCGTGAATATTACGGATGGACAGGTAAGCCGAATGTCGGTTTAAAAATGGAATTACCACAGATTGCAAAAAACACAATGGAAATGCAGGGTAAAGAAAAGATGAGTAATCAAGTTGCTGATCCAGCTATATTTGACGAATCTAAGAAAAACCAAGGGATGACACAGGCTCAAGAATTAGCTAAATATGGTTGCGTATATCAAAGAGCCGATAATAAAAGAGTGGCAGGCTGGCAACAAATAAGGGGTAGATTAAGGGGTAGAGATGGCAAACCTCTATTATATATCACAGAAGATTGTAAATCTTTAATAAGAACATTACCAATTATGCAATATGACAAATCAAAACCAGAAGATTTAAATTCTGACTTAGAGGATCATTTAATGGATGTTGCAAGGTATATTTGCATGGCAAAAGCAATTACCATCGATATTAAGGAAGCTATACCAGATCCAGTCACGGACTTTTGGGATAATTTCAATCCTCATCAGGTTAGAAAACAAAAGAAATATAAAAATTATGAGTAAACTATTGATTTATAAAAATTATCAATCTATTGGTTCTGGATATAAAGAAGATCTTAAAGATTCAAAAGGTTATAGAGAGATGGACGACTCGATGGAGTATGATAATATTGATTATACTGATTGTTATATAAATAATGATTTTACTTTCTTTGATGATGTGATGAATGTAAATTTAAAAATAAAAGAAGTACCAAGATATAAAAACTTTGAGCTTATAGATTTAAAAATGAGCTTAGAAATAGCGAGGCAAAATTTAGCAGTGGATGTTTCTAATAAATACTATCAAAAAGAATTTAACCAAGCAAAAAACCTTGTTGACAACTTTTCTTGACTTTTTAACTAATTTTACATAACCTAGAAGATATATTTATCTAATTAGTAATTATGTCTGACGAAGAACAAAAGAAATCAAAGCAAAAAGCAGAACTTCACGAGGTCTGGAAAAAGATAATTGATAACACCTTAATATTCCATGAGAAGTATTTTGGAGAGGCTAAAAAGTATGAAGATATTTATAAAGATCAATTCAATATAGAGGATGTAAACAGGTATAATATTTTTTATGCCAATACCGAAACATTAGCCCCTTTAGTTTACTCTAGGTTACCGCAACCAAATATTACCAGAAGATTTAAAGATGATAATGAGGAAGCTAAAATTGCTAGTGAGATATTAGAAAGATCAATCAGTTACTTTTTAGAAATTACAAAAGCAGATACAATATTTAGTAAAGCTAGAAAAGATTTTTTAATTAATGGTCGTGGCTTGATTCGTGTATATATGGAAGATGGCGAGATTGTCAAAACAGATGACGGCGAGGAAGTGCTTGATGATACTAATAAAAGGATTTACTTAAAAAGGATAGCATATAAAGATTTTATAACTGATTCCACTGCCACAAGTTGGGATGAGTTAAATTGGTTAGCTTTTAGATCATATAAAACAAAAGATGAGTTATTAGAATTGTTTGGTAAGGATGCAGCTGATTTAGAACTTGACTCTTCTAATAATAAAGACCAAAAACCAGAGAGTTTGGAAGTGTGGGAAATATGGGATAAAGTAAATAATCAAGTCTTATGGTTTTGTCAAGAAAAGATAATCCAAGTAGATGAAGACCCTTATAATTTAACTAATTTTTACCCTATCGCAAGACCAACTGGCACAGATAGCGACCCATCTTCTTTACTTCCTATACCTCTTTATAGAATGTATAAATCACAAGCGGAGGAATTAAATATATTAGATGAGAGAATTAATAAACTTGTAGAACAGATTAAATATACTGGAGTTTATAACACAATAAGCGAGTCTGAAGATGTGCAAAACTTATTAAATGGTGAAGATGGAGAGTTTAACCCACTTTCAGGTAATACAGGGGTTAGTATTAAAGATCAAATATTTGTTAAAGATATAGTGCCAATTGCCAACACGGTCACAGTCTTAACACAACAAAAAGCTCAAATTATTAATAATATTAGAGAAATTACAGGTTTATCTGATATTGTAAGGGGGGTCAGTATTGCAAGCGAAACTGCAACGGCTCAAAGGTTAAAAGGTGATTTCGCTATTAGTAGAATCCAACCATTACAAAGAGCTAATGAAATAGCAATCAAAGACACTATCGAGATTATGGCGGAGTTAATTTGTGAGAACTACACAATAGAAGAATTGGCAAAAATAACTGGCTGTAATATCGTTGACTTAGAATCAGTAGCTGAAACCGCACAAGATAATCAAAATATGCTATTACAAGAGGCTGTCAATAATTTACCTCAAAATATCGCAGGAGAGCAGAAAGTGCAACAAATGGAAACTTTAAAGCAACAAGCTAAAATAGGATTTGATAAGACAATAAAGATTGCACAAGATGAATTAAAGGGTTTTGCAATGGAAATGCAACAGGTTGAGAGGGTTGATAAAATCTTGAAAGACGATATATTGAGATCATTTTCCATTGATATTGAGACAGACAGCACAATTTCAGTTGACCAACAACAAGAAAAAACCGAGAGAATGGAGTTTGTGGCAAGTCTAACTAACTTTGCTGGTCAATTCACTCCTTTATTACAAGCTGGTGTAATACAGCCAGAAGCATTTAATCAATTCTTAGGATTTGTTGCAAGACCATTTAAAATAGGTAGAAATATTGAAGAATATCTATTAGCAAAACCAAGTGAAGAGGAAGAGTCACAACCATCACAAGAGGAAATTCTGGCACAGGCTGAAAACGAAAGACAGGAAAAAGAATTTCAATTCAAAGTAGAGAGTGAAAAAGCTAAAATTAACCTAGAACAACAAAAGATAGATATTGAGAAAACAAAGGTATTGCAAAACCAAAAACAATTTGATGATAAGATTGATATTGAGAAAACAAGGGTATTGCAAAACCAAAGACAATTTGATGATAAGATAAATTTTGAAGATGCAAACAAAGCGGCAGATCGCCAATCAGATGTTTTACAACAAGTCGCACCATCGGCAGAAGAAATAATTGAGAGTAGAACGCAAAGACTGAACGAAACTATAAGAAATGACTAGAAAAGTTTTAAAAATTATTGACGGTAAAAAAGAATGGGTGTTTGATGGCTACGGAAAAGGCGGATCATCAGAGCAAAGAAAAATGCCAGCTTGCGGCGAAGATTTAACCCTTGATGGCTATATTAGGAAGCATGGGGGTATTGAAAGCCAAATTGACGGAAAAGCTTATACCACAAAAAGCGGTTATTTAGACCATTTAAAAAGAAATAATTGTCACATTAAAGATTACTAATGACTACATTAAACGAATCTCTGTTTGCCAATTTAGGAGTAGATGTAAAACAAGCAAAACGGGTAATAAAAAATAAATATGGTCACAGAGTAGATTTTATCAACAAAGCTAAAAATCTATTAAGGTATGGGCGCAATACAAGTGTTGGCACGAGCCAAACAACCGTAATGACTCTTGTGGGGTCAGAGTTGCACGAAACTTATATTTCAGATAATCTAATAGATACAATATCATCTTCTAACGCCTTAGATACTCAAGATGTAGTAATAGATGGTCATACAATAGATAGTGACGGCAATTTTACCTTCATATCACAAAACGCAACTCTAAGTGGTCAAAATAAAGTAGTTTTAACAACTCCATTAGCTAGATGTGAAGAAATCTATAATAATAGTGGCACGGATTTGCAAGGGGTGGTTTATGTTTATCAAGAACAATCTATTACGGCAGGAGTGCCACAAACAGATAATAAAGTGCATTGCGTAATTAGACAAGGACATAACCAATCAGAAAAATGCTCATTTACTACAGCAAGCGATGAATATTGCTTAATAACAAACTTTACCGCCGCAGTAGTAGAAAAGAACTCTGCTTACGGAGATTTTGAGTTACAAATAAAAGAGAAGGGAAAAGTATTTAGAGAGATAGATTTAGTTGTCACTTCATCACAAGGAAGTTATGTCCAAAACTTAGTGCCGTGTGATATAATACCGCCAAATTCAGATGTAAGAATGGTTGTAACTGCTGACAATGCTTCAACTGATATTGGGGCAACTATTAGGGGTTATTATGCCAGAATATTAAGTTAATTTTACATAACCTTGACAATTAATTTTACATAACCTATAATAGCCTTAAATTATCTAAATAATAAATTTTATGGATACATTAGAAACAAACAGCGAATCATTAGCTGAAATTCTAGAAGAGCAAAAAGACGATCAAGAAATTGAGAATCAAGAAACTGTTCAAGAAGATAATATTGATAACGAGGAAGCAACTGATGAAATTCCATCAGATGAAGAATCAGATCCAAAAGAGGAGTTAGAATTTCTTAGAGTGTCCAGTGGATGGTCTAAGGAAGAAAAAGAACTTGTCAAAAAGATTAAAGACCCTGAATTAAGACAAGAAGCAATCGAAGCTACAAAAAAACGAAGAGTAGACTTTGATCGTAGAAGTTTAGAATTGGGAAATACTAGGAAAGAGTTGGCAGAAATGCGAGCAAAAATAGAAGAATTAACTTCTAAGCAAGAAAAACCTGTTGCAAATGAGGAAGATGAATATCTCACCGAGCAAGAGCTAAAGCAAAAACAAAAACTTGAAGATGTTGAGAGGCAACTAGAAGAGTTAAAAAATAAAGAAGCTATTAGCCAAGCCCAGACTGTGCAACAGGAATTAAACTCTTTCGCACAATCTCAAAATGAAGATGGAAGTTTGAAACATCCTTATTTTGACAGAGTAAGGCAGAATATGTCTTTATTGTTCCAAGCAGATCAAAACGGCACCATGACCTTAGAAAAGGCGTATAATAAAGCGGTGTTACTTGATGATGAATTAGCGGAGCAATCAAAGCAAGAATTACTTTTAACAGAGAAGCTTAAACAAAAAGAGGCTCTGGAAAAGGTAAGGAAAAATAAAAAATATTCTCCGAACTCAACAAGTGGTAATAAAAATTTATCTGCTAAAGATAGAAACGCTAAAGCTCTTGCTGAACTCTATGCGTAACCTTTAAACATCTATTTTAATAATAATTTTAATAGATTTTAAAAATGGCAAATCCAAATATTCCGCAGATATTGACAACTACGCTCAATAACTTCAAAAATGAAATAATCGACAATGTCGAGAACTTTCACCCTTTATTAATTAAAATGAAGGAATCAGGTAATATTAAAAGAGAGTCTGGTGGTGTAAGTTTTAGGGAAAACTTAACTTATGCAGCTAATGACACAGTACAATTCCAAGGCGAATATGACACTTTTGATACAACTCCGCAAGATGTAATTACCGCTGCTGATTTTGAACAAAAAATCATCTCTGGTACAATTACTATGTCCGAAAAAGAAAAGAAGCAAAATGCAGGTAAAGAGCGTATTGCTAATTTAATGGAGGAAAGAGTTGAAAACTTAAAACATTCATTAAAAAACACAATCGGAACCTCAATTTATTCTGATGGTACAGGTGCAGGCGGTAAAGAAATCGGAGGTTTACAATTATTAGTTGCTGATGATCCAACAACTGGTACAGTAGGCGGCATCGATAGATCAACAACTGATGGTACTTTCTTCAGAAATAAATTATATGATTTTTCTGTTGAGTCTGTGACTAAATCTGCTACAACTATCCAATCTGCTATGAACTCACTTTACAGACGAACTCAAGCACAAGCTGGTAAGCAAATTGATTTAATTACTGCTGATGATGTTAACTTTGGATTTTATGAGGATTCTCTTCAAACTATACAAAGAATATCTAATGATAAGTTAGGTAAATTAGGTTTTAATACAATTAAGTATAAAAACGCTGATGTTTACTATGATCCAGAATGTCCTGCTAACCATATGTATTTCTTAAATACTCAACATATTAAGTTGAAGCATTTAGGTGACTTCCTAGAGCAAGGAGAGGTTACAAGACCAGTAAATCAACATGTTTATGTATTACCAATAACAGGTTTAATGAATCTTACTATTGATAATGCAAGAGTGCATGGTGTAATGATCGACTAATTAACAGGGAGGGTAAAACCTCCCACAATTTATTTATAAAAATGTCAAATTTTAAAAGTACAGAAATCACGGTTTATAATCAAAAAATCAGTGAAAATTCCACAACTGAAAATGTTCCATTAGGAACTATTATTAGAGCAATAGATAAAGACACAACTGATTATGGTGTTGGTGAGTTTATTTATTTACAAGGCGTTGCTTCAACCGCTATCGGTTCGGCTGTTGTTTATAACGCTGATGATTTTTCAACAACTCTTGCATCTGCAAATGCTGTTGGTCCAGTAGCCTTTGCTATGGCGGCAACTGTTGCTAATGAGTATGGTTGGTACCAAATCGGCGGTAAAGCAGTAGGTAAAGTATTAGCATCTTTTGCTGATAACGGTGATTGCTACCTAACTGCCACAGCAGGATCTCTTGATGATGCTGATGTTGCTGGTGATTATGTTAGACGATGCAAAGGTGCATCTGCTATCGACACCCCTTCAACTGGATTAGCTGAATTAGAAATTGCTAGACCAGAAGTTGCTGACGGTAAAGATAATTAATTAATAAGCTAGGGGGTAATTCCCCTAGCGTAATATTTTAAATATGACACATAGAAAATTTAAAGAAGGCGAAATTATAGTTGTGCAAGATAAAGCTCAAACTGTAAAAGAGGGAGGTTTTAATGTAGCGTTTTTTGAAAAGAAAATAGAAACCAAAAAAGACGGTTATATTGTGAAAGAATATATTTCTTTATATAATAATAACGATAAATATTCTAAATCAATTAGACCATCAGAAGATCAGAGATTTACAAATGCTCAAGGTGATTCTTTTAAAAAACATGATAAAGATAGATATAAAAATGCTTATGAGGCTTTTTTAAATATAAAAAAATCTTTAAATAAAAAGAAAGTAGCTAAAAAGCCTATTGAAAAACCTGTTGAAAAACCTGTTGAAAAACCTGTTGAAAGCAACGAGGAAATCTTAACAGAAAAATAATGACTTTATTAAGTACGGCTCAAGAGATATTAAAACAAACTAAATCGGCTACAATACCAGTAACTATTATTGGTAACAATCAAGCTGCCGCTGTTCAAATCTTGGAAATACTTAATAATTCAATAGTCAACCTTGCTAGATCTTATGACTGGCAAGAGTTGACAAAAGAACATACATTTAATGCGGTTGCATCTCAAAATAATTATTCACTTCCTACTGATTTTGACAGGATAGTAAATAATACTTTTTGGAATACATCTGACACAAGGGAAATGATCGGATCAATATCTGCTCAAGATTGGAGAATATTAAACAACAGCACAATAGGGGCAGGAACTATCGCAGAATATTATAGATTTAGAGCAAATGAAATATTAATATTCCCCACCCCCGCAGGAACTGATGGATATGTATTTGAATATATAACAAAAAACATAGTAGAAGATAGTGGGGGTACAGGTCAAACAGGCTGGTTGGCTGATACCGATGTCCCAGTAATAGATGAATATATATTAAAACTAGATGCAACATGGAATTTACTAAAATCACAAGGCAGACCCTACGCAGAAGATCAAAGAAAGGCAAATTTAGCATTAGCTGAAAGGTTGGGAATTAACGCAGGTAGACAAACAATAAGGCATCAGTCGTCTAAATTAAGAAATGGCAGGATAGGTTATCCTGAAATAATAACAGCACCATAATGGTATTAGAAATCACAAGACAATATCCAGGGTTACAACAAGAAAGAATCGGACAAGCCGCAAGGGTTAATGTCAATTCCCCAGTTGGCGGTCTTAATACTCGTGATTCATTGTCTCAAATGGAGGCAACAGATGCACCAGAAATGGTCAATTGGTTTCCATCGCAAGGAAAAGTAATAACTAGAAAAGGATATTCGGAATATGCAACGGGATTAACTGGTAATGTTGAAACTTTAGCAGAATTAAGAGACGGTGCAACTCAAAAGTTTATTTGTGCAAATTCTGATCAGATAAATGATGTTACAAATCCCGCTTCAATTTCTAATTTAGGATCAGGATTTACAAATGCTAGGTGGCAAACTGTAAATATGAATGGTAATTTACTATTATTTAATGGTCAAGATATCCCACAAGTTTATGATGGCTCAACTCTTGCAAATTCAACAATAAATGGATCAGGATTAACAGCAACAGAATTAGATGGCTGTAATGTGCATAAAAACAGGCTTTACGCTTGGTCAACTGATGGTTCGGCTTTTTGGTATGGCGCAACTAACGCTATTCAAGGTACGGTTACAAAGTTTGATCTTGCAGGTATAGCTCCTTATGGTGGAAATTTAGTAGCAATGGCAACTTGGAATCATGACGGAGGTGACGGCGTGGATGATTACGCTCTTTTTTTAATGTCAAGCGGTACTGCTATTTTATATGATGGTTCTGACCCTGGTGATGCCAATAATTGGTCTTTAATCGGTATTTATAGAATAGGCGAGCCATTAGGGGTAAGATCAGTTGTAAAAGTGGGTGGAGATGTTGCAATTATGACAACACCCGATTTTGTTTTCTTTTCAGAGGTATTTAAAAATGGTGGCGCAGTTACTTCACAAACTAAATTATCGGGTGCTGCTTTAGATTCCACGAACTCTTATTCTTCAAATTATGGTTGGGAGGTTATTTTATATCCTAAGGCTTCAACTGGTGGTTGGTTGTTTTTTAATGTTCCAGTTGCTACCAATACAACATATAAGCAATATGGCTTAAATACAATCACGGGTTCAGGTTTTGAGTTTTCAAATATGAATGCAAGGACTTGGGGATTATATGACAATAACTTGTATTTTGGAGAAAGCGGCTCTATAATGAAAGCAGATGATGGCTTAAGTGATAATGGTTCTAATATACCTTGCACAGTGCAGGCCGCTTATTCTAATTTAGGCTCACCACAAGAAAAGGTGGTCAATGAATTTAGAAATACAATTAATGTTGATGGTAATGTTATATTAAACACGACAATCAGTTTTGATTATGGCTCAAGGTCGGTAACTCAAGATATAAGTAGTACTTCATCTGGTACACCTTGGGGTTCGCCTTGGGGTTCACCTTGGTCACCATCTAGCGCTATAAGAAATGAATTAGTCATTACTTCTGGCGAAGGCGTGGCATTAGGTATGAAAATATTTGTTGCCTTAAATGGTCAACAGCTTAGTTGGTTTAGAACTGACTATAGCGTAACAGTTAATAATATATTATAATGGGATTTTTTAAAACTATTAAAGAGGGTCTTAAAGATGTTGCTCAAGATGCAATTAACATTACCCCCACAGGGCTGGTATATCAAGGTATAACAGGGGACAAATTAGTTGACTTTAACAAAGAGAGGGCTGTACAAGGATTAAACCCATTATCACAAGAACAGATGACAACAGCCAATTTATTTAAAAACTTATCGCCAGAACAGCAAAAAGATTTATTGCTTAATAATCCTAATATTGAAGGTCCAGGAGGAAGGCAAATTTATGATCCACTAACTAACACAGTAAGAATAGAAGAATCAGAATTTCAATCAGGACAGCGGGGAAGGCAAGAAGCTTTAGCAAGGAGTTTGTCAGAACAGTTGCAGGGTGTGGAATTACAAGACACGGATCCAACATCCAGATTTGAACAAGGCAGAGAATTATTAGAGCCAGCATTTACAGAGCAAAGAGAACAGTTGGAGCAATCTTTGGCAGATAGAGGTTTACCCGCAGGGAGTGAAGCTTACGCAAGAGAATTAGACAGGTTGCAACAATCACAAGGTAGGCAATTACAACAATTATCTTTTGAATCAGTACAAACCGCAGAAGCTCAAAGATCGGCAAGATTTAATGAATTAGCATCTTTACTTGGTCAGGCTCAAGTTGGGGGTGTAGGATTTGGACAATTCCAACCGCAATATAGTGGATTAGATTTATTCGGCGCAGAACAAGGACAGTTAAATAGGGCTTTTCAAGGTGAGCAAATGAGAAAACAAAGAAGTGCGGACAGACAAGCTGCTTTAATTGGTGGTCTTGGTCAAGTGGGCGGTGCCGCAATTGGTGCGTTTGCCGCATCCGATGAAAGGCTAAAAGAAGATATTGAGAAAATAGGTGAGTCAAAATCTGGCATTAATATTTATACATTTAGATATAAAGATAAACCAGAAGTTTTTCAAGGCGTAATTGCTCAAGAAATACAAGAAATTAACCCAGAAGCTGTAATTGAAAAAGACGGATTCTTAGCGGTTAATTATGATTTAATTGATGTTGAATTTAAAGAACATGGCGACAAATAGAGAATTATTACAAAAAGAACTACAAAGGGCAGGGCAAATAACGCAATCTGCGGTAAGTGGTCAAGGTTTTGATCCTAGGGGTGGTTATGGAGTATTAGCTGCACAATTAGGAACTGCTGCAATTGGTGCGTTTGCACAAAAAAAAGCAAAAGATCAATTAATAGCTAACGAGGCGGCAAGAAAGCAGAAGATGGGAATGCTACTTGAAAAAAGAGGTCTATCTGCTGATTTAGCTGAGTCATTATCGCCAGCAAGCCAAGATGCTTTATTACAGCAAATAGTTAAATCTGAATTAATGCCAACCAAACCAACTCCGCAATCACCATTGGGTAAATTACAATCTGATATTGAATCAGGTTTAATTCCTCAAGATATAGGAAGTCAAGCAATAGAAAAACAAATTGCACCAGATAGAAAGACTATTGAAACAGATCAAGGATTAGCTTTACTAGATGAGAGGACTGGTAAGGTGGAGCCTGTAAGAGTTAAAACTGCCAAACAAGCAGAAAGAGAGCGAGAAAAACAAGAAACAATGGCTTTTGATGTTGCAGGTCTTGCATCAGTTAGAGATAAGGTAAATGTGGTCGGTAATAAGATCGATCAAATTCTAAGTAACCCAGATATTGATTTTGCAACTGGTAAAAGTGGTATAGCAGCAAGAAATATATCAGGTACTAAGTCATTTGGTCTTGCTCAAGATGTCAAAACAGTTACAGCGAATGCTGCTTTCCAAGCATTACAAGCAATGAGGGATGCAAGTAAAACTGGCGGTGCATTAGGTCAGGTGTCAGAAAGGGAATTAGATTTATTAGAAAAATCTTTCTCTGCTGTTGACCCTGCATTACCAGATAAACAATTTAAAAGAAATTTAAGAGAAATTAAAACAGAATTTAATAAAATCTTAAAAAGAGGTGAAAAGAAATTTATTAATTTATACGGTAAATCTGAATTTGAAAAAGTAGGGAAACAATCTGAAGATAATATAATTGATTTTAATAATTTGTAATGCCAGATATAAGACTGCCAGACGGAAGAATAATCAAGAATGTGCCACAAGGTACAACAAAAGAAGATTTAACTAAAAAGCTAATCGGTAAAGGTTTATTAACTGGTCAAGAGGATTTTATCCAAAAAGATAAGTCGTTAATCTCTAAAATAGGAACTGCAACAGTAGAGGGTTTGGCAGGATTTACAGAAGGGTTAGGGCGTGCTGCAGTTGGTGCAACACAATTTGGAGCTGAACTTATAGGACAGGAGGATTTTGCAGGAAAAATAGGGCAACAAATAGCGAAAGAAAAAGAATTGGAAAAAAATGATCCAACAGCAAGAAAGGTGGGGCGTTTTATTGGTGGTATTGCCCCAGCTTTACCAGTAGGTGCAGGAATGGGATTAATTAAAGGCGGTATTGCAGGTGGTGCAGCAGCAGAACTTATACAACCAACAGAAACAGGAACGGCAAAAGAAAGGGTTCAACAAACAGTTATTGGTGCGGGATTAGGTGGATTGACTGGTGGTGCTTTACTTGGCGCAGGAAAGGCGGTAAAAGGAACGGCAGGGGCTATAAAAAGACAATTCACAGCAACAAAGCCAGAAGATGTAATTGCAAAAGGTATTAGACCAGAAGATGCGCAACCTATCTTAGATCAATTACAAGAAGGTAAAATTGCTATTATACCCGATGTTGCAGGTGATGAAGTTAAGGGGTTAACAAGATCAATAGCAAAATTACCGCAAGCAAAAGATGTAATTACTGACGCCCTAGAGGGTAGAAGTTTTGGGGCGGTAAAAAGGGTTAGTGAGCAATTATCTAAAGATATATCCCCAGTAGGTGCTTATTTTGGTAATATAGATGATTTAGCTAAGGCAAGAAGTGAGATCGCAGCACCTTTGTATAAAAAAGCCTTTGAAAAAGGAACTGTCTTGGATGTAGAAAAAAACAGAGAATTGTTTGAAAAGATTGCACCAGATATTGCAGATGCTAGAAAGACATTTAGATTGGGAAAAGCCCCTATTAAATCTTTAAACAACATATCAGGGGAAGTAATAAATGAAAAAGAATTATTAGAGGGTTCGGCAGGATCTAGTGGCATAACTGATAAGGAGTTATTATTTGATATAGCTGATAATTATAAAAAGGCTATAAAAATAATAAACGACAATAAGCCGAAAAGATTAATACAGTACATAAAAGAGCAAGGAGGAGTGTCTGATTATAAAGGAGAGTTGAAAAGTTTGGGTGTGGACAATAAGACCCTTCCTGGCTTTTTAAGAAAAGAAGGATCTGATGGTATTAGTATTGATAATATAGGTGAAAAACTGCAAGAGGTGGGCTTTTTTTCTGAAAGACCTACTATATCGGAAGTTTTAAACTTAATTGGTAACGATGTTAATAATAGTAATGTTTTTATTCCATCTAAAAATCAAAATTTATACGATGAAGCGTTAGGCTATATTGATAATGTTGACAGATCGGGTATAGATACTGATCTTATCAAAAATCTTAAAAGGGGGCAAACACAAATACTAAGTCAAGAAATTAATAAAAATAGAATTGCAGACAACTCAATAGTAATGCTTGATGCTGCTAAAAAATCACTTGATGACAAAATAGGAAAAGCAATTAGACAGGGCGAAAGGCAAGAAGCTAGCATATTGCAAGGCATTAAAAAAGAGTTAGTAAGTAAGCTTGACGAAATTAACCCAGATTATAAAAAGGCTAGGCAAGTATTTAGTGATTTTGCTTCAATCCAAAATGCACAAGAACAAGGTTTGAATATAGTAAAAAAGGGAATAACCGCCGAACAAGTCAAAAAGATGATAAAAGAAATGAGTGTTGCAGAGAAAGACGCTTTCAGAATAGGACTTAGAGAGGGTTTAGATAGGATAGTTAGAAATACTTCAATAGGTAATGATCCAGCTAAAAAAATATTTAATGATTTAAGTATTGTAGATAAAATAAAAGCCTCTTTAGGCGATGGAAAGAAATTTATAGATTTTAAAAAAAGAATGCAAGAAGAGATAGCCGCAGCTGATACTAGATTTAAAGTGTTAGGAGGTTCAAGATCAGATTTTAATTTATCTGGGGACGATGTATTAGATAAGATAGTAAGCGGTGTAGAAGTAGTAGGGGGTAGTAAAACTGAACTACTAAAAACAACTGTAAATGCTTTAAAAAATAGAGCCGCAGGACTTAATAAAAAGAATGCAAAACAAGTTGCTGAAATCTTAGTAAATAGAGAGAAGGGAATTGAAGCATTACAAAATATAATAAACAAAGAACAGAGTAAAACACAAAAGAGAATTTTGATTGATTTTGTAAAATCATTGCGACCAGAAGTTGCAGGATCGCAAGCAATACAAGATGATTGACTTTTTAACTAATTTTACATAACCTAGAAATAAAATAATTATGGCTTTTAACGGAACAGGAACATTTAACAGAATTTACAACTGGACAACAGATGCAGCTAATGGCATAAATATTGAAGCTGCTAGAATGGACACAGAAGACAGCGGTTTTGCAACAGGCTTATCAAACGCCATAACGAAAGACGGTCAAACCACTATTACCGCAAATATCCCTTTTAATAGTAAAAAAATAACAGGATTAGCTAATGGTTCGGCAAGGACTGATTCAATCGCTTTAGGTCAAGTACAAGATGGAACTTATAAGACCTTAGGAACATTGGGAGGCTCTGCCGATACCTACACAGCAACGCCATCACCTGCTATTACAGCTTATGCAACAGGATCAGAATTTAACCTAAAAGTAAACGCAGATAATACAGGAGCATCAACTCTAAATGTTAGTGCGGTTGCTGCTAAGGCTATTAAAAAATATGATGGTGCAGGCTCAAAATTAGATTTAGAAGCAGGAGATTTACAACAAGACCAATATTATAAAGTTATTTATGATGGAACTGATTTTGTTTTATTAAATCCAGAAATTATAGATAATTTAAAATCTAACAACCTAACTATTAACAACCTAATTATTAACAATAAACTAAACACACAACCTAATTCAGCAACCATTTCTTCAGGAGCTATTACATACACTGGTGCTTATATGGTTGTTGATACAGAGGGCGGAGCTTCTAGCGACACATTAGACACTATTAGTGGAGGAACGGCAGGAGATAGGCTTTTATTAAGAGGCGCTACATCTGGTCAGAATATTATTATTTCTGATAATACTGGAAATATACAGACTAATAATAACGCAAATTTTACATTAGAACCGATTCATACAGATTCTGTCGAGTTTTATTATGACGGCTCTAGTTGGATACAAGCTGCTAGAAGGTTGCATTTAGATTTCCTAAGCTCTAAGTCAACAAATGGCTACACATATTTACCAAATGGAATAATCTTGCAATGGGGTGTTGCTGTTAATGTTGGAGGTAATTCTATACAAGCTGTTACACTACCAATAACTTATCCCAATGCCATATGGATGACCCAAACAACTGCTGGAACTACTGCGGATATAAGTGAGCCAGTTAATTTATATTCACAAACTAATTCATACATAAATGTTAGGAACTCCAACAGCCCAACTGTTAATATTTACTGGTTTACAATAGGAAATTAATTATGATAAAAATAAAATACAATTCAAACACAGGACAGATATTAGGTAATTACCCAGCTAATATGAATTACCCATCAATAACTATTGATGATGTAAATAAAACTATAACGGATCAATCAGGCATATTTCCATATATAGAAATTACCGAAGAACAGCACGAGGAAGGAATGGGTAAAAATATGGTTGTTGTTAATGGTAATTATCAAGAATATGTAAAAACTAGTGTAGAATTATTGCAAGAAGCTAAAAATAATAAAATTCAAGAATTAACTACTTACCATAACTCTGATGAAGTTAGAATTTTAACTATAAACGGAGTCTTTAAGGTAACCACTGATTACGAATCTTCAAGACAATATTTCTCTGAACTAGTTAATAAAAGTATTAATTCTGTTAATGCTAAAAATGATATTCAAAGACTAGCTGGAAAAGTTGAAACCCATACTACCGATAATGTAATTATTGATTGGTTGCTTAACGGACAAACAGTACAAGTGCCAGTTACAATGTTAAGGATTGCACAATATCAAATAGGAGAAATTGTTGATAATAATTATTTACAATTTGAGACTCACTCTGTCAATATAAAAAATATAACTGATTTAGAAAACAACCCTTTAGTTGAAAATGAAGTTATACAAGATAGGATTAATCAAATTAACTCTTATGACTTCACTGCTGGTTATTTAAAAAATCAAGCCCTTAATTTTACAATTTAATAAATTGGTAATGAAACTACAAAACGGAGATCAACTATATTATCAAACTAAACTAACCAAAAGGAATATATGGAATTTTCCTTTTAGGTTTGTAATTCAGATCGTTAGGAGAAAATCTATTACAGTTAATCATAAAAGCTATAGATTTGAACATATGAATGTCCATGTGGATGGTTATATTTACGAATCATTAGGCAAGGCTTACTGGGATCATTCAAAGAAAGGTACTATAAAAACGCCTACTGGATACAGATTATCCGTTAATGACAAAGATACTGAAATAATAATATTAAGATTAAAAAACCCTCTTTCCACCGATGAAGCAGGGAAGTTAAAAAAAGACTATGAAATTAATCTCAACAGAAAATACAGCATTGCAGAGGCTACCATATCATGGCTTGAAAATTGGTTGCCAGAAAAACTAAGGAAGGATTGGTTCAGAGAATCAACCACCGATGAGTTTTTTTGTTCTAAATATGTCAATATGGGATTTTATAATATAATGAGACTTAAAATTTTGCCAAGATTATTTACCCCAAACGAGTCTTTTATACATTGGCTACCCAAATGCGAAATAATCAAATATGAAATGGACTAATTTAAGAGATATATCATTATTTATTTCCGCCATAATCTTTGGGTCAATGGCTGCCTTGAATTATTTTGATAAAGGAAGGTCTATTTCTGTACATAATGTTAATAATGCAAAGATCCAAGCCGTCTTGCAAGAGGGTATTAAATATTGTGGCATAGGTTATTATTCAAGCTTATTCGATATTAAAGACCATTTAACTAACACAGGGTCAAAAAAAGCTACAATGATTGAGCAATATGGATGGCTACCAATTATAGGTAAGGGTTGGAAAGTTGCACCCACTAAAACCTTCAATAAAAACTGGTCTAAGTCAATATCTATTGACGATAAGTTAAGTCTTGATTTTATTCATTCTTTCAAAGATACAAAGCCTGTTTATTACCCTA
>Ga0208134_1000802_pt1 | contig 19985 bp, 28 predicted proteins | sample VirMetDEL_Mar_31_FD_184515 | JGI IMG/M metagenome (GOLD analysis project Ga0208134, IMG submission 184515) | Aqueous microbial communities from the Delaware River and Bay under freshwater to marine salinity gradient to study organic matter... | ecosystem: Environmental > Aquatic > Marine >... | reverse complement strand
GTTTAAAGAAGAAGATCTTACTAGCTTCAATCATCATCCGCTTTTCATCTTCTTCGAATTCTACGACACTATTGTAGCTATCGACTTGTTCAATTATAGTTATCTTTCTACGCTTACCATTCCTCACAGTCATTGGAACAGTAAACTTACCAGTTCGTTTATATTCAAAATGCCAAAACTTCTTAATAGCCCAAGTCTCCGCTCTCATACAATTCTTTGCATTTAAATAGCAAATCTCACTGTACTCAAGAGGAATCTCTAAGTGTTCTGAAAGTTCAGCTAAAGCTTCTTTCTTCGTCATTAGTTGTTTAAGAATAACCAGACGATTGAATTGCTTATAAGCCATAGTTCGCTTCCTCATTGTAGCTTTATCTACAAGCCTGCCTTGTGGTTTTGTTGAATTAGGATATGCATGTGTATATGCATTACATTGAGGATAGTTTCTGCAAGCAACAACAAAATCAACACCAACAACTGTATCATAAAATATAGTTGCTGGTATTACTTTAGTTCCGGATCTACAATAAGGGCATTTTTCACCCTTCAATACTTGAAGATGAAATGCATTTATTTTCATCGCATTAGATTATATAAGTTTCTTAAATCTTCAAGACTATCATTTATATCCCATGATGTTGCCTTCAGTTTTCTTAACTCATTAATTAGAAAAGCTCTTTCAGCTTGTTCATCTTCTATTGAATTTTTATGAATCGCATTCTTAAAGAAATTATTTGCTTGTTCATCTGTAAGAACACTAAACTTAATCTTTAGTAATTCATCAGTTTGTTTCTTATTGCTTATCAATTTCATGTTATCCATGTTAGAAGCATGTAACGTATCGATAAGAGCAAATTGCTCTTTTATCAATGGATCTAAATTGTATTTCTGCATTATGTAATAGGTTACAAATCCACCTAATACAAATGAAATCAAAAACAGTATTCCAACTGTTATTATTAATGTTGCACTCATAATTTATTTAATTTAATGTTATTCCTATTTTTAAACTTGCTGACCAGACATGATAACTATGGTCTTCATTCCATAATTTATTATCTGCCCTAGTATCATACATTCCTTTTACACCAATGTAAAGTCCTGATTTAAGATAGTATTCAATTCCAAAGTCATGCCCAAATAGTGCATGCCCTTCTCCACCTCTTAAAATAAAGCCTGGTCTTATTAAACCAACAAATAATCTTAGACGATCTTTCATAGCATGATGATTAAAACCAAGCAATGTTCCTTGAAAATGCAAGTAATCAATTCTATTTAAATCTGGAAACCAATATGTTTCAGCTTCAAAATATACTATAGTCATTTGGTAATTAATACCAACACCAATGTTGAAGCCATAATCATACACATCATTGTGTGTATTCTTATCAGCTAGTTCTGTTCTCGCAAAAAGAGTAAACCTCTTATCTTGAGAATAACTCGACAATGCTACTAACATCAGTAGCAATACAATTAATCGCTTCATAACTTCTCTGTTTTAACTACTACCTTGTTTGCCTCTGCAACATCTTTTGCCTTTTGATTTGACATATGAATAGTAGCCCATTGAACTACCGTTATATTAAGACCAAGCCTCTTAGCTATCGTCTTATCTCTATTGTCTACTTGCCCTTTTACAAACCAAGACTTCTTATATGGCCCATATAACATCCTGAAAATATCATTGTAAGTATCTGAACCAACAAGTACCCTATTGTATTTAAGTGGTTTATATTTCATAACTAATCTTCTTTAACTATTCTACATAAATTTAACTCTACATATCCAGTCTTAATTCTAATACCAGTATCTTCTAGTATACCAGCATTAGTTAATGATTCAACCATTCCTTTATTCTCACTGTAATCCTTTATCATTACACAATCTTTAGGAATATTTTCTTCCAAATTCTTAGTCGCAAATGCAACTGGCTCACCTGTATTTGCATCAACTAATGAAATAGCTAATCTATCATTAGTAGAATATGTGTGACATTGTACTATACAATCCCATTCTCTAAACTTAACTCTTGTTCCTTCAATCATAACTTCTATATTTAAATTATTTCCTTCCTCTTAACCATTTAACTACATGATATGCAACATATACTAAACAAATAAATGTAAATACTAATACACCTATAACTCTAATCATATAATCCTGACTGTATAGTATTACTATAACTAATACAAATACTATAAACATCGGAATAACATATCCCAATATTATATCACTACTCTTACTTCCTCTCATAATTTATACCTAATTTTAATATTATTATTACTATCCTAAAAACAATTTATTCAAATTTAATCCATTATAAATAGTCCATAATCAACCATACATCATAGTAGTGGTGCCACCTCGAAGTAGATAACAACATCTATAAACCATATCCTAAGCAAGACAAGTAAGTCTAATAAGATACTTAATAAACTTAATAAAGACCAAATAAGACTAGTAGAGGCAGTTATGCAACAGGGCAACAAAGGGCGATAAAATGTGCGAGGTGGCACCCTATATACCACTTATAGACAATATATATATGTCTCTCTTGACTTCTAATCTCTTATAACCCTTGCTATCATTGGTTTAATGCTTCTTTTTAGCTGTTTAAAAAGTAGTTCCACAGGATAACTAAGTGTTTAAATACTTAATCAAAGTCTTGGATTGCAATACTTTTTATTATACATTTGAACCGTAGAAGATAATCGCAAAACACACTACAGAATTAACAATTAAATGACTAAAACTATGGACCTTTAATTTAAACCTATTATCATGAACATGAATTTTGATCTTTATGAATTCCTTTCAGAATATATTGAGAGAATCAAGAAAACCTATCTAACTAATAAGTTTGGTTACACATCTTATACAAAACCTAATACTATGTTTCAAATAAACAATAAGCTTCCAGAGATTCTAATGACATTAGATCTATCTACTATCAAGATGTATCTGAAATGTTTATCATTGATTAAACGCAACCATGACCCTACATTCTGTATCACTATCACAATGACTCCTGAATCATTCAGTGATATTGTTAGTAGAGGCACTTACTTTAAGTCTAAGAAGATTCTATTAGACCTTAAATTGATAGTTAAGACACCTAAGCCATCTATTATACTTGTTAATCCTGAGTATGCTAATAAGCTATTCAAACCTAAATTTGAAGACCCATTTGATGATGTATAATAAATCACTATATTTGTCTTAGAGTTACAATCATATATAATAGTTTGGATTACTATTTCATAGTCGGTTAATTGTGTTTTGCGATACTTACTCTACAAGATTAAAGAAGCCTCCCATCTCAAATAGGAGGCTTTCTTTTGTTTATGGCTTTACAATACCATACTCAAGGTCTGCTAGTTTAGCATCTGTCTCTTTGATAAGGAACCTAACAAAGAAGTTTGATTTAGTTATCATCTTCTTGTTGTTCCATCTCTCTTCTTTCTGACCAAAGAAGTCTTCAAACTCTTCCTTTATTCCTTTCTTTTGGTTAACTAAACCAAGATGGTAGTTCATTGGAATATCACTATCCTTTAATGGTATGTATTTAACTAACTTGAAAGGATTATCATGATAGTGTTTACTTAGATTAGTAGATTGAAACTTGGTGCCTACTAATGTATCACCTAGTTCTAAGTCTCTATTATTATCTTCCATAATTCTAGATCTTAGTAGTCCTGACAATTTAACATTGATTGTATTCCACTTAGCATTCTTTGGTGAAGCTGGCTTCATCTTTAATACTCCAGTGTAGTTGTCAAGGTCTAAACCTTCTTTTTGTAATTCGTAAATTGTTTCTACTGTTTTCATGATGTTTGTGTTTTAATATTATTATTACGATACCAAGGTGCTACTACTAATGAGTAGCCTAACCCTGTGAATGTTAAACTAATTGCTATTGTTGGCCCTAACATAGCTGTTGCTAATATAGTTCCGGCTAACAATGTAAGGTCTATTGCTCTATTGCTATTAATAACAACATACTTAACGTATGGATTGCTCTCAATAACTGCAACTAGTCCTGCTAGTGTTACTGCTCCAACAAAGATGTAAGTACCAATAGTGGCACCTATCATCATTCCTGTTACTGCAACACCACCAAAGACTAAAGCCCCAGTCTTAACAGACCAAGGCTTTGTTTCAGGTAGCTTAGACTTTAATGCCTCAAGCTCCTCTTCCCATGGAGGTGTGAATCCAAACATTATGCTGTTTGCATTTGTGGTTGATCAACCGGGTTCTTCAGGTTCTGTCTAATAGCTAGCATGATACCTACGGGTATTGTTACTGGTGCTATAGCATATCGTTCTATTTTAGCTGAACGATTATCAACTCTTTGTTTAAGCTCTTCTCTATTGTACTTAGAGATCTTAGCTGCTGTAACAACTGCTACCTCAACGTTACGAACACCTCTGTTTACTGCATCAATACCTGATGCTACTAAACGTAATGAGTCTGCTGTTATCTTTAGTGTTGCATGTGTTGGTGCTGTAACTGCTTGCACTCCTACTACCATGCTTACTTTTGAATAGTACTTAGCTTTTGCAGCTATTGATACTTTCTTTACTGGTTGTGCTTCTGCTGAAGCTTCTTGTTCTTTGTTCATTGTATTTGTATTTGAATTGTTAGTGTTGACTTCTTTTACTTCACCTGTTTCCTCGTCAACAGTATAAGGAATAGGTTGTTTTCTTAATACACGCGCTTCTTCTAATTCCTCTATGAATTTCTCCATGATAGGTCTATCCTTTGGCTCTAGTTCTGATACATGTGGCATTGATGCCACTATCTCTTCCATAACCTCTTGCTGATGCTCTGGTGTTAGCTGTGGTCTTTGGAATACTACGTCTTCTACTGTGAATGCATCCTTGGTTGCATCATCTAGATAGTCTGTTGATGCCTCAACTGATCCTTCCTCTGTCTTAAACTCTGTTGGTGGTGTAGTCATATCAACTGCCTCACTAAACTGTGTTAATGCATACTCTGGATGATTATTTTGAATCAACTTAGCATACTTAGAATATGATATCTGATCTGTTCGTTGTGAATGAACAAATGATCCATCTTCATGTATTTGTACTGCATACATGTCATGCTCTTCGTTGTTTTCAATAAATGTTCCTTGGACGATTGTTGCTTTAATTGCTTTCATGATTTGTGTGCCTGCTTATCAGGTCTTTGTTTAATTATTAATTAGATTGTAATTTAAGTTGCTTAAGTATCAACCTATTGCTGTACTTAACTAAGAAGTCATAAGACTGTCGCTTACGTTCAAAGTATAAGTGATACTTACTACCTGTATGAACGCTTAACGCATGCTTAATTGATGGAACTAATCCGAATTCTTCTGGATATAATTCTCGTCTTAACTTGGCTGCTTCTGCCTGATTGAACTTGATTTGTTGCTCTAGCCTTGCTAGATACTTCTGATTTTGTGTTAACATGATTGTATTGTCGATTGATCCACTGCTGACCACAGTGTTTAGTTGCCATCCTTAGCTTCGCTCTAAGCAATGGCTAGTTGTTATTACTCATCGTAACAGTCTTCTTGATGAAGTTCTCTTTCTTCTCTTGTTGGGAACGTTGTTCCACATACTGGACATATTCTAGGCTTACGCTCTAACCACTCTTTATTTGTTTCCATGATGTTATTTAGTTAATGATTTAATGAATAATACTGTTAGTAATCCTGCTGCAGCAAACCAGCCTCCTATGGCTGTGATAATAGTTGCTACTACTGTTACTACTACGAATGTAATTGCGAATGTTTTCATGATGTTATTTGTTTATATATTACTTATTAATGCTCGTTTAATAGCCTCTCTTGCATAGTCTATATCTGCCTCCTTCATTGTACGTACATAGTTGACGTTGGTTGCAAATAGGGCTGTCTCTGACCATACTGATTTAGCTATTCTCTTAGTAGTTTGATAAGCCATGATACCTACTAATGTGCCTTTCTTCTTAGCTACTCTAGCGTTTCTCTTGTCTGATTCTGTGAATGTGATTGTCATAATTCCTGTGATTTAATTTGTTGTTTTTAATTTGTTAAAAGACTCTCTTTTTGAACTTATGTTTTGACGCCCCCCTACCCAAAAAGTTTATTGGACGGGGGTCTAAAACATATAGTGTCCGGACGGCTCACGATTCTTACATTTATATAATTTTTTTTTTGTACATTTAGGTATTGGTTAGTTAGTTAATTAGGTATTAGGGCTGGATAGGTAGAGTACTTATCTGGCCTTGGTATTTTTGATTATATTTGTATTCGCAAAACATTGGATTAAGGAATGGATTGGAAAGGATTTAACGGAATTAGAGCGTAAGGCATTTATAGATTCATGGAATAGTGTTATTCCAAAATTTGGCGCGAACCCTACGGGCGTTGTTATTTGTTATGGTACTGGTGGTGAGCAAGATATTAAAGGGAAGGATTTTATTGATTTAAATACATTTTTATATATTTGTATTATAAATACTTAGATATATATGAAATGTTATTCGATTAGCAGTACTTGATTTCCTTACGTTTGCGCGTAGGGATTTCTTTGTTTAGGTAGTAATGTTTTATGGAAAGAGGAATTAAGATTATAGATTTAGATGGAGTTGAACAAGGTTTCACTATGAGTCAATCTGATTGGTTTAAGTATTTAGATTTCACAAGGAATACGTTTAATGATGATAAAAGTTTAACTTTAACAATAAAGAAATTATGAGTGAGAAGCCACATCCAATACATGGATATAGAAACAGTAGACATGAGACTTCGGTTGAATCTACGAAAGAGGTATTATCTAAAGTCGCTAAAGTACCTGTAGTAAAGAGCCCTGAATTTTCTACTGATACTGATGTTGATGTTGAATTACCTCCAGTCGTACCAGTTGTAAAGAAGCCTGCTAAAGCAAAGAAGAAATAGTTTTAGTTTTTTTTAAAAACAACCCTTCATTAAGTCTTTTGAGTTTCATGCTCAAGAGACTTTTTGCTTTATAAATATATTCGTTAGCTTTGTTACATTAATATTTTAAAAATCAGATATAATGAAAGAAGTTAAAAAAAAGGTAGTTCCAAAACCTAAGAAGCAGATTGACCCTGTTACTTTTGAAGCTGTTGTTACAGAAGAAATTGAAGAAACTGGTGAACATAATTTACCGGCTTTAGATTTAGACCAGGAAGCTTTAGATGAAATTATGTCTAAGCAAGCTGCAGATGATTCTAATCGAGAGGCTAATCGTAATCAAACAAAGATGTTTGGTAATGATGTCAATGAGTGGAAGCTTATACAAAAGACTTACAATGACAATTTAGATTGGGAACATGTTACTACAGCTATGCGTGTTGGTAATAGAGGTATTATTGTTCATGTTAAAGAAGCTATTGGTCAGAAGGTAAATGCTACTTCTGTTTTTATAGACAACGGTAAGCTTGTTGAGGTTAAGGGTAAATGGGTAATTCAATAATAAAAATCAGAAAATGAAGTTAGAAAATTTAAGTAGTTCTCAAGTAATGATTTACGCAGAACTAACAACTCAACAATTAGATGAGTTAGACAGATACGGAATGGATGTTACTCTATGTGAGAGTTTTGGTGGAATGACAGAAGAAGAGAAGAAAGAGATCCATGATTCATTAAGTCTTAAAATAGTTAAGATTGAAGAAACAAGACTTTCTCTTGTTAAGGAAATCAATAGACGTATGCGAAGAGATTTAAAGATTGGTTTTGGGCCTTCAGATGTTCAGCCATATTTAAATAAGTTTCAGACAGAGTTTCCATTAATTGGAAAAGGTGAAGCAGAAGTTAAAGCCTGGTTAGCTAAAAAAGAGAAAGAGACAAAAACTAAACTTAAAAAAGCTTAATGTATTTAGTCGAATTACACCCAATAACAGGTTTAGTTAAGGTCGATGGAGAGTTTGATGGTATAAGAGCTGTTAAAGAGTTTCGCGATATTATAAACAATGTAGAATTGGGTGTAGCTTGTATGACTGCTATTGCTTTAACTGTTGACCATAGAACACCAATAGCTTATTACAAAGAAGATGATAGACCTTACAAAGCAATGGAAATTGCTACTGGTGGTAATCGTAGAGCTTTTGATTGGCCGAGAGAATCTATTCAAAGAGCTTTAAAGAAGTATTCTCAACTTCAATACAATCCGACAATTGAAGAAAAGAAGACTTTAGACGAAATGCTTCTTAATAAACTTCAAGAAATTAATGATGAAAAAGACAATGCTAAAAAGTTTCATTCTTTAGAGGAAGCTACAGCAGATAACATTGAGGATTTAATTGATGAACATATTGAGATTAAAAGACTATTAGGAGAATCGATTTTTGAAAAATTGAATACTAAAGAATTAAAATCTTTAATTAGAAGAGCTAATATTTATGTGATTAAGCCTAGAAATGAACGTAAGCGTGAGGAGAAGAAGAAGAGGGATGAGGAACGAGTGACGAGGTTATTTAAGGAGTTAAACACAATTAAGGATTTAATTAATAGTTTTAATAAGCAAAATGAAAATGAAGACATATATGCGGAAGGTCCTGTTAGGAATGGTTATAAGTTAACAAGACTAGAAGAAAAAGCACTGGATAAAAATTCATTTTATCACAAAGGACGATGATAATTGGATTTAGTTTTTTTCTGACTTTTACTTTGTCCAATAGAGAAAGGGCTACTTCGGTAGCTCTTTTTTGATTTAAAAATAAATTATGCTAGCACCAGATATATATAAAGCAAAGGAAAAGGTTAAGAATGTTTTGTTGAATAACAAAAACGTTAGAAGTGAGTTGTATTGTGGTCATGGCAAAGCTAACTACTTCGAGTTTGCTATTCCAGAAATGGATGAATTTGATTCTAAACATTATTCACCATTAGTTTACGAGAAGATACCTTACATGGAAAGAGGTACTTTAGCTTATGATGATTTTTGGGATGAACAAGATAGAAGATGTATTCATGGTTACGCACCAATTATTGATGGAGTTCAATACGCGCGTATAACAGGGCCACATTATTTCTACTTGAACATGGTTCAAATCATGATGAAGAAAGTAGGTCAAAAAGGAAAGAAGAAACTTAACTATCCTTACTATCGTGATTTAGATCATATGCTTTTTTTAGAAATCGAAAAAGCAGAATTATTAGGCTATGGTTTAATAATTGGTAAAGCTAGACGTATGGGTTTATCATATTTAGGTGACTGCATGACGATATGGAATTTATTATTTTTCTTAGACAATGAGTGTGCTATTGGTGCCGGTAAGAAAGATAAAGCCATGGAACTTTTTGACAAAGTAATGAAGTCAATGAGTAATATTCGAGAAGAATATAAAGTTTCATATAAAAAGAAAGCTACTCCTAACGGTGCTGAATTAAAGTTAGGATATGATATTACAGAAAACAAAGTGCGTTCTGTTGAGGGTGTTGGTAGTAAGCTAACAGTAAAAACATTTTTCTCTGATCCATCTGCATTTGAAGGTGGTTCATATTCCTTTTTCATTTTTGAAGAAATAGGAATTCAAGATAATCTTATTAAATCATACAAAGCTAGTGAGCCATGTTTCTTAGATGGAGCAGACCAATTTGGTGTTCCAATGATGTATGGTACTGGTGGTGAAGTTGACAAAGGTTCGCGCGACATGAAAATTGTCTATGAGAATCCAGAAGCTTTCAACATGAAGAAGTTATTTATTCCAGCTTATTTATATTATCCTGGTAGTGACCCTGAAGAAATTGGAGAAGGTGCTAGTGAGTTAGATCAAATGGAAGCTAAAGCAAACTTCTTTAATCCAAAGACAGGTAGAACAGATATGATTGAAGCTCTAAAGCATATTCTTAAAAGAAGAAAACGCTCTAGTAAATCTAAAGATGGTTACATTAAAGAACTTCAATCTAGACCAACAGAAGAAGCACATTTATTCTTAAAGACAAGTGGTGGAACTTTAAATAGAATTACGCTTAACAATCAACTTCAAAAAATATATGATGGTGTACTTCCATACACACCAGTACTAGGTAGATTAGAATGGGATTACGACCCATCATTAGAATTTAAGCTTACACGTTGTCATACTCAAAAAGAACGCGATAAAATACATATACAAAATAATAGTAAGGTTAAGTTTATAGAAGATTCAAATGGAACTTTCTATAAAATAGCAGACCCAATAAACAGACCTGATTTACCTTATGATGCAGATATAGCTGGTACTGATAGTTATGATGAAGTAGTTCCAGAAGGTACAGGTTCTAAGGGTGCTACTTTAGGTTATCGTGTTTTCAACGGTATGAGTAAAGATTACAATATGCCTGTTGGTCTAGTTTACGAAAGAGGTGATGCTTCTAGTGATGATACTTTTTACGGAAATTCTTTGAAATTTTGTGTCATGTATCAAATGAAAACATTAGTCGAGTATTCAAAAATTATGATAATAAATTATTTTGAAGACTGTGGAGCACAAAAATATTTAAAAGAAAAGCCTATATTAAGGAATGAGGCAATTGCTAATAAAGGTAGACAGACTTATGGTGTTCATGTAAAGGCTGAAATGAAAAGTATTATTACTAGGTTATTAAAACAAGAAGTAAATAATAACTCTGCAAATATTTGGTTAGATTTAATACTATTAGATTTAATTGATTACGGTGATGAAAATACCGATATAGCCATGGCCTTTGGAATGGTACTTATTTCTAAATTAGATATGTTTGATGATATATCTGACGATATAGAAGAATATGACGATGGAGATATTTTAATGGATATGGAATATTACGCTATGGATGCTAATGGAGATATGTCTGTTAGGTCTTACCAATCCTCTGATTCTTATAATGCAATAGAAACTTTTGACCCTAGAAAACATCTAACAGGTACAGAACGAGAAAATTATCTTAACTTTATGGCAATCAAAACAAAAAAGTTAGAAGAGCAAAAAAGAAGTAATTCTGAATTAAAAGAAGAAGCTTATCAAGACCCTTTTGCAAAACAAGTAGAAAACGAAATAGAAAAAAGAAAACATAATGGCAATTTATAATCAGTTTGAACTTCCGAACCAGAGGCGCCCTGAAGCCGAATGGACAGAAAAACTTTATTTAGATCATGCTAACAGAATGATTGAATTTGTTAGCAACAAAACACTTACCGACATAAATGAAAAAATAGCAAAGCTTTACAGAATCTACAATTGCGAATTATCAGCAAAAGAAGAGAATGTAAATAAAATGCTTACCGAACAATACGGTCACGATTTAGGTGTAGAGTATGTTATTTATCCTTTAGCTGAAATGTTGGTAGATCAATTAATCGGTGAATATATTTCGCTTCCTCTTAAAAAGAAAATGTATTCAATTAATAAATCTGCTATTAATTCAAGGCTTGATGAAAAAGTCAAGATGATATCTGAAGAAATCTTTAGAGCAGAAAATGAAAAACTTGAAGGAGAGTTAGGATTTAAACCTGAAACAGAAAATCCAGAAGTAGACTTACCGGACGATATAGAATATTTTTTTAGTAAAACTTACAAAACTTTAGAAGAAGAACTTTCAGATGATATTATTGTTCACTTCTTAGATGTTCTCAAAGAGAAAAGAAAATTCAAAACATTACTACAAGATTTTTTAATAGGTGAAAGAGCTACTGCTTTTATAGACGAGAAAGATGGACACCCTACAGTTACTCGTACTAGATACGATGAAACTTATATTGATTTAAATCCAGATGAAGAAATTCAAACAGATATCAATATTGCTGCTCACTTTCCTTACATGACTAAAAATCAAATTTTAAATAAATATCCATTAAAAGAAAAGACTCTTAAAAAGATTGATGAAGTTTTCGAAAAAATGGTTAACAATCAATTGTTAGACGATCCTTTCCAATTCTCTAAAGATGGAGTTGATAGAAATGGTTATAACAATTGTAAGAATGGAGTTTCTTATAAAGGTTGGCACGAAAGTAATACGACTCATAGATTAAGAGTTTTAGTTATGAAATGGAAATCTCGTAAAGAGATTAGAGCTAAAGTTCATCTTGATTCTATTACTGGAAAGGAAGTTTTTACTTTAATGAAGCCAAATGATAAAGCTAGAAAAAGAGACAATGTTAAGAAAGTAACTATTGAAGTTATTCGCGAAATAGAAATGCTAGGACCGGAAATCATATTGAAGTATGGTGAATGCAAAGAACGATTAAGTTATATCGATAATAACAAAAAAGTAAACTTACCAGTTGTTTCTTTAAGAGGTAGAAATACATTGTATAGTGGAGAGATTAGATCAGTTGTTGCTAAAGTTGCACCATTACAGAAAATGGCTTCGGACATTCTATTTGAATTAAGATTAGCAATAAAAGCTAATAACGGTAGAGTATTAGTTTATGATACTGCTCAAATGCCAAAACAATTTTTAGACACCTATGGTAAAAGTGGTGCAATCAACAGGATGCTTCACCATATCAAAAAAGATAAAATTTTATTATTTAACTCTAAAGACAAGCAATCCAGAAACACCTTCAATCAATTTACTTCTTTAGATTTAACCAACAGAGGACTTATCCAAGATTTAATAAATGCATTAATGCTTATTGAAAACTTAGGTAAAAAATTCGTTGGTATTACAGATGAACGTCAAGGTGAAGTTGGACAATATCAAACTAAAGCTGGAACAGATAGAGCAGTAATAGCTTCTAATGCTAGAACAGAAGTTTACTTCAATCCTTTTGATGAATTCTTTCAATCTGTTTTAAACAAAGTTTTACAAAAAGCTAAATCAGTTTACAAGACAGGAGATACATTCTCTTATGTGTTTGGAGATTTAATGAGTAAATTCTTAACTATTATCGGAACATTTTTTAATGTGGATATTGGAATGTATATTGGAGACAGATTCAAAGACCAACGCGATAAGCAAATTATTGACCAAGCTGCAGTACAAGCATTAGGTAATGCTACAGACAGAGAATTGATTTTAGATTTAATTAATGTTCTAGAAACAGAACACGCTTCCGAAAGTAAAGCTATTCTAGAAAAAGGATTAAAAGCTTTTGAGAAACTTCAAGCTGAAAGCTCTAAAGCAATGCAAGCTGCAGAAGAAGCTAAAATGGCTCAAGAAGATAAAGCTGGTGAACGTGAAGAACGTATTGCAGACAAAAGAAATATTAACAATAAAGAGGTTGCTGTTATTTACGCTAATAATAAAACTTTCAATGATGGAGAGAAAAATGCTTCTACAGAAAGAGTTACTGCGGCCAAGCTTGAAACGGATTTATTAAAGGCTGAAAAAGCTGAATTAAATAAACAAAAACAAACTCAAGAATAATTTTATACATTTGTAGTAACATTAAAAATCAGAAATTTTAAAAATCATGGCAGACGAACAAACACAAATACCAGAAGTAGATCCAATGGCTTTACCTGAAAATCATTTTGAACAACAAGAGATTTCAGCTGAAGAAAGTTTTTTAGCTAACTATCAAAATCAACCTATTGACCAAAGTCCAGGAGTAACTGAACAAGGTCCAGAAGGAGATTTGGCATCTGATGATGATACTGATGGAGATGATTCATCTGAAGTATTTAAATTCGATGATGCAATAGCAGAATCCGAAAAAGAAGAACTTGATGAGTTAAATGCTAAATTAGGCACAAACTACAAAGACCTTAGAGAACTTAAATCAGCTTATCAAAAAGAAGATTTAGATGAAGAGCTTCAAGAAGTTAATCAAGACAGGGCTTATGTAAATTACTTTAAAACAGTATTAGACCCTAAAGAGTATGATGATAGAAGAATTGTTTTTGAAGATGAAAAAATGATTGCTCAAGATCAAGGTCGTGATATTACAGACCCTTCTGTTGTGGAAGAGATTAATGCAAAAGTTGAAACTTTAGAAATGAATGGTGTTTTAGAGTATGCTGCTAAAACTATTCGTCAAACAGTTCGTCAGGCATTACAACAAAAGGAAGCAAAAGTTAATGCTTTTGATGAAAAACAAAGTGCTTCAAAACAACAAACTGAAGCTCAAAGAAAAGAATCTATTCAAGATTCTATTAGTGAAATATTTAAGGCTGGTAAATTCTTAGGAGTTACACCAACCAAAGAAGATATGATTGATATTTACAAAGATATCAGCAACAACAAACATATTGAACATCTTAAATCAAATCCAAAAGATGCTGTAGAGTTTGCTTTATTTAAGCGTTATAGATCCGTAATGGAAAAGAACTTAAATAAGCCAGACTATAAAGCTGGGGTAAAGAACACGCTCGCTAGTATAGGGCTAACAGGTTCAGAACAAACCGGCAAAAGGGCAAATGACCAAGGCAGTGATGAGGGTGAGAAAAGCTATTTTGATCAATTCGTTCAATAGTAACAGGCAAAGCTAGTTACTCGAATAGGTGAAATAGTTTCAGATGTAAAATGTGAGGGAACAATCTTGAAGGCAAAGCTATTAAGGTTATGACCATTTTTTTAAAACAATTTATAAACCCTTAAAACAAAAAAAATGGGCACATTATTAAGAGGAATTTCGGAAAGATTCAATCCTCAAATTCACACAGAAGACAAGTCTCTTACTGTAAACATGGCAAAAAGTTTTGCTATTAAGAACAAAGTTTTTGACTTATTCTCTTCTAAAAACAAATTCACGTCATGGCTTTATGCTACTGGTCGTGTGAACATGGGAGCTATGGCCGGTAAGGTTATGAAAGCTTCACAATCGATTCATGACAATGCATTTCGTATTGCCTACAAAGGATCGTTATTTATTCCAGCTTATGCTTTTGGAAAATGCTCTATGGGTATTTTACATGTATCTGATGATATGACAGCTCTTGTTGGTGATGTTACTTTTTTAGGTGGTATTGCAAATGATGCGGCAGTACTTCACAATGTTATTGGTTCTATTGCTGTTAAGCATGACCCAGCTAACAATGTATTTGGTGACAAGTACAATGAAGGAGATGTTATTGCTTTAGGTAATTACGAAGGTGCAAACCTTATTGTAATGGGAACGCCTAGAAAATCAACTCCGGGTACTCACTATATCGTTGATTTCAAAGTCAATGCTAAAGCAGGTTTATTTTCTTCGGCTCATGTAGCAGCTGACGAATTACTATCTGAAGCTGGTAACAGATTTGGGGAAGGTTCTGAAAAAGGCTACCAAAGAGAACGTAGAACTAAATGGAGAATTAACTACTCTTTCATTTCTCGTGCTACATTAACTATGACTGGTTCTGCTTTGAATCAAAAAGTAGCTGTGATTTATAACAGTGATACAAAAGCCTCTATGTGGGAGCTTGAAGCTGTAATGGATTTACGTGAGAAACATGCAATTGACATGGAGATGGGTGCTCGTCACGCAAGAATGTCAATGGACCCAAGTTCACACCAATGGTATGAAAATTACGGAACAAACCAACTTACACTTGCTGGATTCACGTCTAACATGGGTATTGTTGCGCCAGTAATTGGTGATGGTTGGATTCCTCAACTAGAGGATTCATTAACTATCAGTTATGACCCTAATGCTGATTTAGATATCAGTGCAATTGAATTGTTTATTACAATTTTAGCTCAACGTGCTCCTAACGGAAGTACTGGTAATACGTTTATCATCTTAGGTGATAAGTTAGCGCATATCAAAGTTGACAAAGCATTGAAATTATTAATTGGTGTTTCTTCTGATGCAGCTGTTACTACATTAAACAACTCGAATGTTGCTTACAATGTACGTACAGGGGAGAAAAACAAAGTTGGTTTTACTGTTGACAAGTATTACTACCTAGAAAATGAAATTCTTTTCATTGAAGACGAATTGTCAAACCATCCAGCATTTGCACCTCAAAACGGTGGAATTATTGGTACTGGTACAATGTATGTTCTTAACGCATCTATGGTGAATGGTGTATCTAACATTGATTTGTTAGCACGTTCTAATAGAGAATTAAGAGCTAAGTACATTGATGGAATGCATTCATTAGATCCAAAACGTGATGCTTCGCCAGTTGCATTTAGTGGTTTTGATGGAGGTCGTTTCGACTTATTAAGTGAAATCTTGCCTATTATTTATTCTACAGAATCTTGTGGAATAATTAAAGCTAGTGCTAAGTTTGCCGGTGGAGCTTTGAGTGGTGAAGCTGTTGCAAGTGAAATTGCACCTGTTTGGCATTACTAAATATCAGTAAAGAAGTAGGGTGGGTAATCTGCCCTACTTTTTTTTAATAATAAAAAATCAGAAATAATTATGAGTACAGCAACAAAAAAACAATGGCACGATGTTGATATATCAGGTCGTTGGAAACTTATTTACAAATACGGAAACAGTATAGGACCGGAGGCTTTCGGTGGGAAACACCTAGCTACCTATCGCTCTCCTTTTGATGGAACTAAGGTATATCGACGTTCTGTTGACAATAAAGCTCTTACGGGTTACATGGTTGATAAATTGGCTACTGATTTAACACCAGATACAAACCCTGACCACAAGCTTTTAATTAGTTGGTTAATTTGCCACAACGAAGTAGTCGTTGAAGGAGTTAAAGGATTAGATGATGCAATAGTTAATTCTAAAACAGGTAGAAAACTTGTTTTAAGATGTGTTGACTATGTAGAGATGGCTGATATTGATGAAGAAGATTTCATTGATAAGGTTATTGGAAAACTTGTACAAGAGAAAGGAGGAATTAATATAGATAAATTAAGACACATATTAGCTGGGTTAAACATGGCTTATAGTGATTCAAGATTTACAGGTATTGCAGAAAAGAAAGCATTAAGATCTAAACTGAAAACATTTACCAGGTCTTCAATTGAAAATGCGAGATTAGTAGATTCTGCTATTAAACAGACTGAAAATTCAGAACAACTCTTTATCTTTAAAGAAATGTTGAAATATAAAGTAATCGCTGATTATGGTGGGTTATATAAATTCAACAATGTGCCACTAGGTACTTCTGCTGATAAAGTAGCTGCTTTTTGGTCAAACAATCCAGAGGTTAAAGCTGAAGCTCTTCAAGAGTTAGCTAAACACAAAAAATAATTTATTATGGCTTATACAGTAAATCATCTTTATAAAAAAGTATTAGAAGGCTGTGACAAAATGGGCTCAGACTTTTATCCAGTTGATTATGTCATGAATAGACTTGAAACTTCAACTTATGACTTCATAGGTGAAACAGTTAAGTTTATTGAAAACACTCAAGAAATTAGAGATGATATTAGATCACTGTATAAGCCATATAAATTAGATATTATTAACGACCCAAATGACCCTTCATATAAATCGGTTGCCTTACCAGAAGATTATCTTCATTTAATGACAGTAAATGTTAAAGATGCTAATGTTACTGTTAGGTCTACAAGGATTATTCGTCATGGTCAAGAAAAGATTTTTCAAACAGACCCAGATACAAAAGCTACTGATGTTTATCCTACTGTAGTAATGTATGATAACATACTTAGAATTTTAAGTAGTGGGCAAGGTGCACCAGAGCTTGTAACTGGTTTTTACATAAAGAAACCAACATTTGGAAAGCATGATATTAATCATGATGATTTAGATGTTGAAATAGCTGTTAACCTTCCGGACAACGCAGTGGACAAACTTATCAAAACTATTATAAATGATATCTTTGTTTCAGTTGGAGATCCAAGAGCTCAAATCCAACATCAAGTTAAAGAAACTTATAGAAAAAGATAATGGGAACAACAGAAGAAAGCATAGTATATCAATTATTGAATACAATTAGAGCAGCTGAATTAAATAATGATGAAGTTGTAACAGAAAGAAGAGTTCGTTCTTTAATGAGGATTCAAAGACCTTCTTTAATTTCTAAATTTTCAAATAAAGGAGAAACAATTCAAGATGTTTGTTTTCAAAGATTAGATGATATTCAGTTAACAGACAATAACAATGAATACATTGCTGAACTTCCTGCCTTAGTTTATTTACCAAATAATTTTGGTGTTAGAATAACAACTAAAGAATTTGCAAATATTACTTTAGTTAACAATGAAGACTATGAATTGTCTAAAAGAAATCCAATTAACAAACACAAACCAAAAGCAACTATAATAGATCAAGTATTAAAGATTTATTTAAATGGTACAAATCCAAGTAATTTAGATGGTGGCTCTCGAGCTAATCAAGTAAACCAAAGTATTATTGCTAATAAAGCTATACAAATATCAGCAGTATTAGATAATCCTGAAAATGGTTTAAATTATGATTGGACCAAAACAGAATACCCTTTAAATCCAGAAGCTATATCTGAATTAAAAAACAATATATTAAGAAGAGATTTTCAGTTAGTATTACAAACCAAGTCAGATCAAGTGCCTAATTCTAAAAATGACACATTAAGATATCATGACCAAGACGACGTACAGAGATAAAAATGTTCTTAGGCTTAAATACTTTTACAAATTATTTGTAAAACGGAAACGACTCTTTCCTTCATCTTATTTTTTATTCCCAACTTATACTAGAAAAAAAACATTACCTGTAGAATGGCCATTGTTTAAAAACATTGTGTCTACATATTTAGATGTTTATTTTAATGAATTCTATTTTGATGATACACCAAAGTACTTTATACTTTCAGGTAAATTGCAAAAAGGTAGAGGTGCTAGAAATGTTATAAACTCAAAAAGAGGTATCTTTAAGGAATCAAATAGTATTGGTTGGATTTGGTTTTTAAGACCATCAATATCTTTTATGTCTAATGTTCGATTGATAAAATTAAAAGGTAAAACCAGTCGAGTTAATAAATTAGATAAAAAATATTGTGAAAATAAAGATGTAAATGTCTTAATCCCTGTCAGAGAATTAATGACTAAACTTATTGAACAAAATAAATTGATTAAAAATGATTAGTGGAATTGTATATTTTGAAGAAATTGTAGAGAACATCAAAGATATTACTGGAATAGAAATTCTGGCAAATCAATTTGAAAAGATAAATCGATTCATCTTTAATACAGAAAGAGATATTGGTGCTGGCGGTTTAATTGTTCGTAAAAAGAAAGCTTATACTATTGGTGATGGATATTACGATGGTAATAATATTATAATGCCTCATGATTTTGTTCAAGAGTATTCTGTTGGAAGTTTATCTGCAGGAGTTCTTAATGGAAATGTTTTAACTCTTAATTGCAAAGGGCCAGATGAAATAGATATTTCATACTTAGGTTTTTTGCTTGATAGCAATGGTAATGCTATAACGACTAGAAACCATATGGAAGCTTGTGTTTTGTACGCAAGACATAGATTGTACTCCGCTAAAGTTTTTCAAAAAACAGGAAGCCAAAGTCTTTATAGAGAATTTAAAGCTGAATACAATGATGAAGTTTTAGCTTCTAGAGGTAATGATGCTTTTCCTACAGAAGAACAATGGAAAGAAATAGGAGCTACTTTAAATGGTAGTGCTTTTGATGCTTATTCTAATTGCGGAATAATTACAGTAGGTGACGATTGTAATGATAACACTATTCGAGATTCTGTTAATTTTGCTGAAGGATTGAACACTGATTTAATTCAATTAAATGTGCCTTTACAGGGCGGTAATAATTCTCTTGGAGGTAGTAGTTATGTTTCAGGATTATTAACATCGTTTACACAACCATCATTAGGTTCAACGATTTTAGATGCTACTCTTACAGCTAAAGTAAATTTAAGTGGTTCATCTAATGGAAGTTCAAGTTTAACTGTTAATTATCTTTAAATAAAAAATATTAACTTTGATTATTAAATAAAATAAAATTTAAATATAAAAATTATGAGTAAGAGTAATTCTTTTGAAACATCTTTATTAAGTATGATTTTCAATAATCAAGCAATAGCAAATGTTGGTGATGCCGCTGGTGTTCAACCATCTGTTGCTCCTGGTTCTTTTTATCTAAGACTTTATACTGATGCGGTAGTAGTTAGTGATTCCGTAGTTGGAACCGAAGCTGCTTATACAGGTTATGTAACTGGAGGTAT
>Ga0208134_1000801_pt1 | contig 20003 bp, 22 predicted proteins | sample VirMetDEL_Mar_31_FD_184515 | JGI IMG/M metagenome (GOLD analysis project Ga0208134, IMG submission 184515) | Aqueous microbial communities from the Delaware River and Bay under freshwater to marine salinity gradient to study organic matter... | ecosystem: Environmental > Aquatic > Marine >... | reverse complement strand
GCTGAGGATAACCCAAGCTGCTTGGTGGCGGTTGCGCTTCTTAGCCATATCGTTGATGAGTACGCCAAAGAAAGTGTATACTGCAGTGTATACTGCGATGAGGGGGATGAGTTCCATTGTGGTCTCCTTTGAGGGGGTTTAAGATTTCTCTATTATAGATGCGAAGATTTTCTCAGTTTATTTGTAGGGTGTTTCGTTAGTATAAAACACATGTCCGCCAATTTGTCCGTCAAACTCGTAGTGGCTTGCCCAGAAAGGGTTAACTTCTACTGCGTGATAGTGTGTAGCAGTAATCCCCGGCAGAAGGCTTTTGTCGTTTATAACACTTTCCGCAAGCTTACGAACAGTGTGCCAAGCCTGGACGTCAAGGTAGTCCATACGCGTTGGGTCGTCGGGTTTGCCATCATGTGTCCAAGAGAACTGTTTGTCCTCCCAGACAACATCACAGACGGTATCAGGATAGCGGTCGTCTGTTACCCGGTTAAGGGTCACCTGGGCTACAGCCAGCTGCCCCGCAAGGGACTCCTGACGTGCTTCGAAGTAGACGTTAAGCGCTAGGCACATTGTTGCTGTCATAATCATTGTAGTATCTCCATTCCAGTGGTTTGGTATTCTCCATCTATGACGAAGAACGGGTTTACGTTAGTGAGCTCTTGGTGGTACTTTCCAGCACCGTACATCCAGAGTTCATAGAGGGCGAAGTCTTTTGGGTTATACATTTACAGTACTCCATATTTGTCGCGGAGGTAGAGGAGTGAGCTGTTCAGTTGAATCTCGTCACGATAGCCTGAGCAAGACCCATAGGCATCACTGTACTTGATTTTTTCTTCAAGCCCCTCGTTTCGGTCTTTTAGGTATTGTGTAGAGATTCCTTGGTTTAATCGTAGTAGTTCAAGCTCGTAGCGGGTTATACACATTTAGCAGCTCCATGTTTTTTCTCGATGTATTCAATGACTTTACGGACAGTTAGATTTCCCGTAGAGGGTTTAACTACTGCTTTTCCGTTTTCACCTTTTACACGAATTTCTTTGACGATAGCATCTTTTAAAATGATATCTCCGTCGTGGTCTTCCCAAGCAGTGATAGCGTAAACAGGCTTCTGGCACCACATTACAAGTCGGTCAAAGAGGATTCTTTGGCCAGTGGTGATTGGGCTACCCTTGCGCTTTACTTCAATAAGAACAAGAGCTTTTCCTTTTACATCGTAAACAGCATCAATGTCAGTGAAGCCTCCAACGGAGGAACAGCCTTCAAAGATGATAGCCCGGTTGAAGTACTCCCGATTACGGATTACTTGGTCGTCTGCACACTTTGTTACATAGGTCATTTTGTGGTCTCCTTTTGGGTTTCTTCCAGTATCTCTTTTAGAATACTGTTGAGTTGTTTTGTGTTACGGTCAGAAGTACAGTCCTCGAAGTCTTTAAACTTCCAGAGCCTTTCGTGTTTCATTAAGCTGATAACCTTATTAAGCATCTTTTTCTCCTGCTGAAAAGTCGCTAGAGTGGTCTAGTATATCGATAGTTAACGCCCCAATTATAAAGGCAATACCACCGAGGTGTCTCTCAAAGAGAGCCAACCCAATGGCAACCAGTATTGGCAAAAGGGGGATACGTTTAAATGGTACAGACTTGACACTGATTATCAAGAGCCGCAGGCCGAAGCCTATAAGTAGTGCAAGAAAGATAGACATTGTGGTCTCCTCCTGTGTTGGGTTACTTTATACTGAGTGGATTGTTGTCTCTTCAACGTAGCAGCTGAAGGTTCCGGTGAAGTAGGCAGTAGGAAGTTCCCACTGACGGATAGTAGTGGCGGCACTGTCACCAGCACCAACCGAGAAGTAGTTCTGGATACCACGAGGGTTCTCATCCATCTCCACTTCCACGACAGCACCCTGTGGGTGACGACGTGCATACATCTTGGCTTTCTCTTCCGAGTCAGTCCAGAATGTGGTTGAGCGACGAGCATTTAACTTGCCCTCGTCGATAGCAACTTTGAGGTCGATGGCTTCACTCATTGTGCAGCCTCTGAAGTACTTGATAGTCATGGTGGTCTCCTTTTCAGGTTAGGCTTTCTTGCTGGAAAGCATCAAAGCAGCGAAAACTGCAACATTAAACACGACACGGATTACAAACATTACGACCATGATGGTCAGGATAGTATTAAACATGGTAGTCTCCTTTTCAGGTTGGGTTATTTGAAGATGTGGTGGTCAAAGCAAGCGAGAGTTACGATGAGTCCGAAGCCGATGAGTAGCAGAAGTTCCATTATTTGCCTCCTTGTAAACGCCTTAGTTCAGCAGCATAAGCAGCATCATAAGCAGCAGCAGCCTCAGCAGCATAAGCATAAGCAGCATCACGAGCAGCAGCATAAGCAGCATAAGCAGCAGCCTCAGTAGCATCACAATTAGCCTCAGTAGCAGCATAAGCAGCAGCAGCATCATCATAAGCAGCATCACGAGCAGCAGCATAAGCAGCATCACGAGCAGCAGCATAAGCAGCATAAGCAGCAGCCTCAGTAGCATAAGCAGCAGCCTCAGCCGCTTTTAGTTCTTCGAGTTTACTTGTCATTATTTGTCTCCTTGTAAACGTTTCAGTTCAGCAGCATAAGCATCAGCATAAGCATCAGCAATCTTACGAGCAGCCACAGCATAAGCATCATAAGTAGCATAAGCAGCATAAGCACCAGCAGCCTCAGCAGCGTAAGCATAAGCAGCCTTACGAGCAGCAGCCTCAGCAACCTTTAGTTCTTCGAGTTTAGTCATTGTTCGTCTCCTTTAGGTTTTTAGATTTCTCTACTATAGATGCCTTGATTTTCTCACTTTTTTTAGTCCTATTTTTGATAAAAAAGGCCCACCCCCGAAGGGATGAGCCGAAGTTCATTTTTGTTTTTAAGGGTCTTAACGACCTCTGTAGTTTCGTTCTTTGTTGTTCATGTTGACGCCTTGCGTAATCTGCGGAAGCATCTTAACAATTTCAGAACGGGTTTGACGGGAGACATCCCCCTGTACGTTGATGTTGTACACTTGCTGTTGCTGACCGCCAGACATGTTTTTCATCATGTCAGCAGTCTTCTTGCTATTAACAACATACTCACCGGGAGTGAGCATTACAGGAACACTGTCTTTTCCGATTTGGGGGTTAACAAGACCACCAGAGTTCAGCATCTGGAAGCCAGAACCGCCGGGGACAACACCCCCAGAGTTCAAGGGTATGCTGCCGCCACCACCACCACCAAGGGCTTGGAGGAAGCCCATGACTCCCTCGAAGATGTCCTTGAAGAAACTTCCAAGGTTCTTAAATAGGCCTGCCAGAAAAGAGCCACCCTCTCCTTCGCCTGTTGCACCGGTTTCAATAGCTGCGGTTGCGCCTTCAGCTAGGGATTTCCCCCAGTCAGAAATACGTCCGAAGAGAGAGGTCAACAACCCATTTTCTCCGAAGATGCCGTCGGTTATGCCTTGAGAAAAAGACTCAATAACACTAGTAGTGAAGCTATCAAGAAGAAGCTCGCCGAAGGCTTTAAAGTCGCCTGTCTTGAGTGCTTCAGTTAGTCCAGACTGGAAGTCGTTCTTGAATCTTTCTGCGAAAGAGCCACCAGCGTCTTGGTCTCCAAGACCTTCCTTTATCTTCTCTACTTCCTCAAACAACTCCCGAGCTCGGTCAATCTGTTCAATAGTCAGACCAGCAATCTCTTCCTCGATTTCACGGAGCCGCAAAGTATCAGCAACAATCTGCTTTACATTATTGGCTGGGTTCTTGAGAATGTCTGTGATATCAATAGAAGCGCTTGAGCTATCTAGGAAGCTTCCCAGATTACCAAAAGTAGAGCCCGCTAGAGCTTCCCCTGTTTGGTCTCTTACATCGCGCATTCTATCAAGTAGACGTTCCCGAGTAGCGACATCTTCTACAGCAAGCTTATTCACCTGTTTCTGTAGTTCACGATACTCTTGAGTATACCCCACCAGCTCGCCCATTGACTTGGCCGACATCCCGAGGGTGTCATCAATATCAAAATCAAAGCCAATATCGCCGAGGGTACCTGTAAACTTCTCGAAAGCAGTTTGTGTAGTACCGCCGCCTCTGGTGCTTGGTTTTGTCCCAATACGACCCTTGCCGAGCTTATCGAAGATAGCCGCCAGGGTAGCCTCAATGTCCGCTATCTCAGCGGTGATACCCGAACGGGCTTGCCCGCCAAGAATAGCAGTTGCAGCAAGTTCATTATTAAGCCCAATAAGGTTTGCTTGTGCTGCAATAATGGTATCAAGGGTTGCAGAATCAACTGCAAGAAGTTTGTTAACATCGATATCAAACTTTTCAAACCCAGAAGCAGCGTCAGAGATTAGGCCAACCCGCTCACTCATCATGATGTTTCCATCATTGACAGACTGAACTTGTTGCTCTAGCGTAGTAGTAGATGTCTGAATCAAGTCATTGAGTTCATTAATCTTGCTTGTACGCTCAACCAGAGGGATATTTGTGTCTTTACTAAGACGAGCAATCTCCCGCTCTTTCTCTTGGATGCCAGTCAAGAGCCTATCAATTTCGAGAAGCTCCCCATAACGACCTGCACCAGCTTCAATTCCGCTAATACCTTGGTCGCCCAAACGACCGCTCAGGGAAGCAGTATCCAGCGAACGAAAATCAGCCCCCGCTGCCTCGCCACCCTTAGCAATTGCTTGGGCTGCGCTTACAATGACACTTTCGAGGTCTGTAAGTGCCGTTGCATAGGCGGCTTGGTCAGCCTCACTAGCGCCGCTCTTTAGACGGATGTTATACTCTTCGGCACTCTCACCAGTACGCTGGGTAGCATCAAAAGCACCTCCAGCGAGGTCTGTCTGCCTAATACCAGCAGCAATCTCCCGAAGAATATCCAGAGGCAGTCTTTCTATACCCTCAATACTGTCAAGTTCTAGACCTTCGAGGCCTTCCTTGATAGTGTCAAGTAGGGCTGTGCGCTGTGAGCTTAGATTTTCATTATTAACAGCTAGCACAGAGCGAATAGCTTCCCCCACTATCTCAGGGCTTCCTTCGGGGTCTAGGCCACCAAAATATCCCCGAGTATCATCTAGCGCGTCAAGTAACGATACACTTAGTGAGTAGTTACCTTTTGTAAAGGCCTCTAGAACGGCAAAGAGTGCTGCGTACTCTGGTTGCTCACTTACATCTACACCCCCTGATTCCAGCGCACCGGTGGCACCAAGGATAGTCCCCAAAATGGTTTCTATCAGTCGTAGCTGTTCATCGCTTCCAGTATCCGCAGCTCTCGCTCGTTCAATGACGTCAGTAATACTGCCTGCATCAACGGAATCAAGAAGCTCTTTTTGAGCTTTAAAGAATTCCGAAAAGCCTGCACCTGCCCCTGCCCTGAAGGTGTCAGCCGCCGCCCCTGGGTTCCTCGACTCTCCACGGGCTGCTTGTGCGTTCATCTCTGCATTAATACCGACGGCCATCGCCTTAGTAATAGGGCTTGTGCTGGCGTTTGTAAAGATTTCAGCGATATCAAAGAAAGCTCCAAAGGAACGCTCTTCTTGTGTTCGCCCTTCCGCCCCTGCTTCGAGAGTTTTCTTGTCGATGCTCTCAACAGCATTCTTAATTAGCTTACGAGTTTCTTCTGAAGCCGTACCAAAGACCGCAGCTTCACGGGCTGCACGAACAGTTAGCTTCTCCAGGTTACGAGAAGAGGCGAGAATCTCGTCCCGCTCCCGACCACCAAGAGACGATAAATCAACGTCTTTTAGTTTGGATACAAGATTAACATCAATGTCAATAGCACCCAGATTCTGCTCAACAGAAGACAAGACAGCTTGGAGTTCCTTGCGAAGGCCATAAGTCCCACGCTTGAAGAAACCAAAGAATTGTCCTGTTCTCTTTACAAGAGCATCAAAGTTGTTCTTAATACGTTCGCCCCAAGTATCACCTTTACCAAAGAAGATACTATAAATCAAACCAGTCCCAATAGCGGCAAGAGTCGCAACAGTCGCAACTACAACACCGGGAATGGCAAGGATGCCCGCCCCGATTGCGCCTAAGGTACCTACAATAGCACCGCCAAAGGCAGCAATGGAAGTTCCGACACTAGCAAACAAAGTACCGATTACAGTAATCTTGCTTAGTAGCTTGAAAAGGTCAAGGATAAGTGGGGTAACAAGTACAGCAACAAACCCAAGATTCATTAAGCTAGAAGACGCCTCCTCCGCTCCTTCTGTTGTTCCTGCAAAAGCAGCAGACCCAACCAACAAAGCAGCAAGGAAAGTACCAACTTTAAGAGCACCGCTTAAGGCTGCAAATCGAGCAATAAGCGCAGAGGCAACTTGAGTACCTTTTGCAAGGACAGCAGCGAAGGCTACACGCCAGCTAGTTCCGAATTGTAGGGCAGAAAGACTTCCCGCCAAACCAATAGTACGGATTTGCATAACTAGCGTTGATATCCAGCCTGTAGTACTGGAGGCTACAATATAAGCCCACATCCCCGAAACACGGGAAGCAATCGCTGTAGTTAAGGCTGTTATCTGTGCGATTATCTGAGATGGGGTAGACCCTGCCAAAAGCATGTTCAGGATTATCCCGCCACCGAGACCTAGCGCAGTAGCTGCCCCGGACCCAATGATATCCCCAACCAGAGCGTTAGCTGCAAATACAGTCCCACCGACAATCCCCAGCATCTTGGCTCGGTCCCCGGGGGTTCCCACTAGCAGTCTGCTTATGAGAGGCCCGCCAGCCCCAACGCTTAGCGCAGGGTTTGTCAGAACACCAATAATAGCATTCAGCATAAACCCACGCACACCCTTGAAGAAGAAAGCTGCGGTAAGCCCACCAAACAGAATTGTATTCATCAAGCCACCGGCAACAGGAATGCTGCCAATGAGTTTAGGAATTGCTGTAAAAATGTTGAGCCCGAGCTCGTCTGCAAGTGCAGTACCGAAGCCCTTGGCAAGCTGAATCAGCGCCCTAGTTATTTCAGGAAGCGCCTGAAAGACTTGGTTAAAAGCGTTTGCAACAGCAACACCAAGCCCAGTACCGATAAGAGTACCAATGTTGGCCTTGTTAAATACAGTACCAAGCGAGTTAAGGACGGCCCCCGCTATGGTTAAAGCAAGAACTGGCCCTACAAACTTACCTACCTTTTTGAAAAGTTCGGGGCTGACGGCGCTGAGAAGGGCACCGCTGGTGGCAATAGTTAGCCAGCTTAAAGCCGTTGGGCTAATGCGTTGCACAGTCGTCAAACCGTCTCTTACAAGCTCCGCAACAGCTGTGCCGTAGTTCTTTAGAGTTTCTTTAGCATTTTCTTTTGTAATTTCAATCTTTAGCTTTATCGCACCGCTTTTAGACTTCTTAGGCAGAGCCATTAGCTTCAAGAACTCTTTGTTTAGGCTTCTAAACTTCTGTTCAGTACGAGACAAGAACCCTGTAATATAATCAGAAGTAGCACCAAGCCATGTACGGGCTTTGTAGTATACCCCCTCCATGGTGTCAGTCCACCAAGAGTTTGCAATTACTTCGTCGTAAAGCCAGAAGAACTTTCGTTCAATCTTGCTAAGGTACTTGTTAACCAAGTCCCAGGTACCAGACAAGGAGCTTTTTGCTGAAGAGGTTAACCCACCAAACAAACGTGTTATGCTAGAAACCGCCCTAGTTACAGGCGCCCCGAAAGCGTTGTCAATAGCGGAACCCACATTAACTAACAACTGAACTATTTGAAACAGCGCAAGTTGAAGATTAATAAAGGCCTGCGAGCTTTTCACTGATTGTAGAATTTGATTAAAGCCGTTTGCAATCGCAGGAATTACTTTGCTAAACCTTTCAAAAGAGGTGTAGCGGAAGCTCAGAAGTCGCTGCTCCAGTATTCCAACATAAATGCCGGTCTTAAGAAGCCAAACTTGTGAGCTGCGGAATAATGCCTCGAGGTTGTTTCCCAAGTTATACCAGCGACGCCCGTAGGTATCAATGGCCTTAGCAAGGCCCTGCAAGTTCATAGCGAGCTCGTCTAGGCTACCAGATGTAAAAATCCTACGGAAGGCGCCCTGGAAACCTGTACCAGTGAAGTTGGCTACGAGGGCACTAAAGTCCAAGTTAGCCCGAGTAATCCAACGGCTTAGGTTTAGAAATGCGCCTACACCTACTACCGAAACAGTATTGATAAGGTCACGCATGGGTACAATGGCCCGTGGAAGGGCATCTAAAGCTCGACCCCCAATAGCTGTCAGTACGTCAAGTACTGCGCTCATTACGGCCAGTGTGCCGGAGAATGTCTGCGACATGTTTCTAGCAGTATCTACAATACCGGCAGCGATGGCTACTCTGTTTGCTTCAATAAGGTCAGATAGCTCATTTACCCGACGGGTAAAGCCTGTGGTGATATTTAGTTGCTTTGAGACATCCGCTGTCAAACGTCCGACTTGGTCTCGTAGGACGGACATTGCTTGTCCTGCAGTACCTTCCATGAGTTCGAACTCTTTGGTGAGTTTTTCCCCTTGGTTGATAAGCGCAGAGAATACAACATCAGAAGTAATCCGGCCTTGTTCAGCTAGTTTTCGCAGGCTACCATAGGGGACTTCCATCTCATCGGCAATCGCCTGAGCAAGACGTGGGGCTTGTTCTAGAACAGAGTTAAGTTCTTGACCCCGAAGCTGGCCTGAAGCTAGACCCTGACCCAGCTGGATAAGAGCTGCCTTAGCAGACTCTGCACCAGTGCCAGAAATAGCTACTGCTTTGTTTACGTTCTCAACCGCCATGATTAGCTTGTCGCTTGAAACGGTTGTTTGCTTAATGGTCTCACGACCCCAGCGATTTACAGATTTCTCTGACTTGTTAAGAGCCAAACCAAAACGGTTGAATACCTCTACTGAGCCTTCAATGGAACCACGGGTTCTCTTAGAAACTTCGAAGATAGAGTTCAATGTTTTGTTTAGTTCAGCACCACGACCAGTGACAAGGGCTAGCCTGTTCTGGAAGTTAGTCATCGCATCTGTAGCGTTATTAATACTCTTTGTTAGAGCCCCACTCGCAAGTGTGGCACCAATACCAACAAGCATCCGAGAGAATGCTTTGGTTGTTTTCTGTACAGAACTTTCGATATTGCCTACCGAACGTTCTAGCCGGGATAAGTCCCGACGGGCGTCTGCTGTATTAGCGCGTACCCTGATTTCTACACCGCTCATGTGTCCTCCGTTAAATAAAAAAGCCCCCTAACAGAATCCCGTATATCGGAATGCCATCAGAGGGCTAAATGTATTATGGGGTGATTAGACCTATAGTTGTGAGCACTTGCTCAATAAAGTATTTGGGGGCTTGTTGGCTATGCCCTCTGTTTAGGTAAACAACATGTTCTACCTCGTTAAGGATTACGGTATCTCGATACCCATCTAACCCAACAGAGTTCTTGTAAGTCCAGCCAGAACGAGCTTCCCCGGTATCAACCGGAGTTACTAGTCCGAGAGTCTTTACTGCGTAATCAACACGCTTATCGATATCACTGTTAGCAATATCTCGGACTTCCCGTTTAACACGTTCCATCTCTTTTTTGAAGTTAACAACTTCTAGACTTACTTTGCTTGCCAATTCAACCTCCTATTTTTGGTTCCCACCCTGAGTTGTCTCCGCCTTTCGCCTTAACCATTAGGCTTAAGAACATGCCCTTTGGTAGGGCTGTGTCGGATTCCGCACGGTGCATGTCTTCTTCTTGCTTAATCTTGATAGCACGAAGAGATTGGAATAAATCTTCTGGTTTTCCCTTATAGCCTTGGGCCTTAAGGAGAAGATAGGTCCTATGGTCTTCTCTCCACCCAACGGGGCGGTGTTTGAAGAAAGAAACCCACTTAAGTAGCTCAGTATAGGGCATCTCTTTTTCTAGTTGATACATAGGGATTCCAAGGTTATACGCTACTTCAAAGAAGGTTTCCTCTTCTTGAGTTAGTTTCCCAATTTATTACCAGCTGTCCCCAGACCAGAATAGTTTAGAATTTCTTCTGACAGGTTAGCGAGTTCACCAAGAGGGAAGGTGTCGAAGTCAGCATCGCTCATCTCCTCGGCGTCAATGACAGCCAGACGGAGAACATCGCGAATGATAGAAAGCTCTGAATTGTCTTTCTTAGACTTCTGTGCAATTTTTACAATCTCTTGTACTTTGAGTACTTCCGAGACGGACAGTTTGCGGATTTCTACTTCATCACCGCAGAATGGTACTTTTTTAGTTACGACTTTACCTACTAGATTTTTCATAATACTTTATTCCTTAAATTAATTAATACGTTCTTTGTCTGTGAATAGTTCGTTGTTATGCTTCTGAAAGTCATCAAGCATCTTACGGATTGTATGAAGATTTGAAAGGGTTTCCATAATCTCACGACCGGCATCTGAATCCTGGTCAAAATCCTTAAAGCGCTCAAACGACTTGCGAATACTAATGTCTACACTGCGGCGCATATGACGAAATGTCGTACGCATCACAAAGCTTTTACTAAATTGATTATTCATACTTTTCTCCAACTGGCAGGAGACCCCCGCTAGGGGAGCCTCCAAGATTGTAAACAACTTAGTTGGTTTGTGGGCCAAGGAAGTCGGACTGTGCGGACAGTGTAACAGTCGCAGTAGTCGCATCGGTCAAGGAAGGATTCACGAGAATCGCTTCGATTTTACCAACGAAGTAGAAGCAAGTGTTCTCGCCACCGCCACTGGCCCAAGAAGTCCAACCAGCAGAGTCTTCAGCAGCTTCGTCAGCAGTGATAGCTTTGTTAACCATCATGAAGCGGAAGAGTGCTGGCTGACCAATCAGCGGGTGAATTGCAGTTGCCATGTCGTCTGCAACGTAGTTAACTGTAACTTCCAAGGAAGGCGCATCGGCCTGACCCTGAACCTGCGAGGAGGTCGCTTGACCAAACACAGGGACGTTAACGATGTTAGCAGGAGTACCTACGGAAGGGAATTCACGAACAGAAGGCATACGAACGTGGTCTGCCTCAGCAGTGCCGGGTACAGTACCAACGAATTCTGCAGCCGCATCACCCGCAGTAGCATAGGTTCCAAGAGTGCCCTTGAAAAGGTCAAGGTAAGTATAGACGCCAGCGCCTAAAGATGAAATGTGAGCCATTTTTATTCTCCAAATTTTGTAAATGGTATTAAGTATGATGCGCTATAAAGCGACTTGTTTGCGGGGTCTAACCCTTCAATTTGAAGGAAAGACGTCCCAAGCTTTGTACCATTGGTCAGTGTAGTATTCTCAAACAAGGTATTAAGTACGTCGGCTATTTCCATAGTGCGACCTTGACCGTTACCCGCCTTAACAAAGATTTTAACAGCCAAAAGGCCATCAAGTTGTTTCCTTGCATCATAAGCATAATTCTTGCTTGAACTTGGTAGTACATTCATACGAACATACTCGCTTAGGTTGTTCCCCAGATTACCCTGATAGTTCTCTGGGAAAGTTGGGATAGAGTTTGACTGCCATGTGGCAGAAGCAAATACAGCTTCTATATCTTCTAACACCAAATCGAACATGTTACTTCTCCCTTACAATTATAGCTGTAATGACGAAGTTGTCATCGGTGTAGTCTACTATGTTATACACAACAGAACCTACAGTAAGAGTATCATAGACGCTAAGGTCAATACCGCTCTTTATAAGAGCAGTCGTGGTGAACCCCTCTCCGCTGGGTTTTTGTGTATTTGTGATAATCACATCTACAACCTGCCGGGAGTTTGAGGCAACAACACCACGTTGACTAAAGTCGTATTCAGATACCTTCTTAGAAGATAGAGAGGCTGAGACCTTGAGGTCATCAACAGCAGCAAAAGCCTTGTTGACAGCCGCCTTAATCTTAGCCTTTAAGGACATTAGTTAGACCTCCACCAAGCAGACCCCATTCCACCTGCGGACCCCCTACGAATAAGCGGTCGGATAGGCTTCATGGCGACTGAAGGTTTAATGGAAGTTCTTGTTACGTCGCTATTGGAATCAGACAAGCTGATAGACCCAACAGAGATGCTTTCGAATGTCTGAGTTGTACCTGCTAACAAATCTTCGTTGTTAACCAAGTGGAGTGACTGTTCGTAAACAGCCACCTTAACCAAGTTTGGTACAGCGTCTTCCTCAACGGAAACCTGCATACCAAGACGTGAGTCCCAGTATACAGCGTTCTTACGAGGCCACGCTAAAGCTTGGGAGGAACTAACAGCAGCGCCAATCCAAGCATGGTTATCAATCAGCTGTGTAGCTGTAACCAAGGCCTGCTCTTTGACTTCGTCTGATGCGTCGAACCAAGCGGCACTATCAATGCGAGTGTCAAAGTACTCATCAGCGTCTGCTAATTCCACATAGCTGTTTGTATTGAGTACAAGTGCCATTAGTTCCTCCTTTCAAAAAATTAAGCGTGGAAGATTGGGAGAACGCCCAAGTTCAAGCTGTCCATCTTACGAACCCAAGAAGCGCCCGAGATGAAGTTAGCGTTAGTTGCGAAGGCTGTAGTAGCGCCAGCCCAGTCATAACCCATTGGGTGCATGACGTAGCCCCAGCGGTACCATACGTTTGTGGAACCACCACCTGTGTAGGAAGCCGCAGAACGGTCTACTTCAACAGGAGTTGGGAGGCCCAGGGATTGAGCTGCAACCGAGCCTGGCTTGATGACGAAAGTCGCTTTTGTGGACTGAGTATTCAAGTCGCCAGCAGCTGCACCAGCAATCATCTGGTTAGCACGGGTCATTACGAGACGGAACTTACCACCGAAGATTGTGGAGAACTCAAGGTTGCCATCGGTAACCATTGTGTCGTCTACCAAGTTAGCAGCACGCATTTCTGCCATTACTTCTGGTGAAGTTACGAGGTACATGAAGTCTGGCTCATAGTCTTTGAACGCAGCACCGATAGAACGGAACAGACGCTCACCACGAGCAGCACCGATAGCGGTGGAGTCGAACAGTTTACGAGCGTCGCCAGCACCAGTAGCAGCAGCGCCGTGGAGACCCAGAGCGTTAACGTCTACGAAGAAACCAGTTGCAGCAGCATCTGTGTCTGTGTCGAAGTCGATGAGACCACCGTTGCCTGTGCCGCCAAGGTCGCCCAAAGCAACTTCAGAGTGAGCTACACCCTTAAGAACGGAGAGGAGAGCGTCGTGCTCGTCCTGTGCACGGACTTCAGCGAAGTCACGAGCAATCTTAGCAAGACCATCCTGACGGGATACGACTTCCTGCATGTTGACCTGCTCGGCACCGAATGTGCGGAGAGTCTTAATGAAGTTAGCGTAGTCAGTTGCGATAGCTGTGTAAGTACCGTTAGCAGCGTTGGAGAGCGAAGCAACGTTTACTGTTGCGCTCAGTGGCTTGTACCAACGGAACTGGCCGTAAAAGTTTTCGCCAGAAGCATCGATTTTCTGGTCGGAAGCAACGATACCTGTGCCGTTCAGCTTCTTTGCAGTTGTGTAAGCTTCGTCGGAGTAAGCGGAGATTGCCAGAGCAATGTTCTGGAAGTCAGTGTTTGTAATAGCCATTTTGTATTTCCTTTATGGATATGTTGGGTTTAGTAACCAAAATTACCTAGCTTCCCTTTCGAGGCAAGTGCTAGAATTTCCTGAGTTGACATTTCACCGATAGATTTAGTCTTATCGGTATTAGGAGCACCTGCAGGGGCGCCAGTACCTGAGCCCGAGTTAGATTTAACACGGAACAGGAATGAGTTGTCTTCGGACTTAGAGTAAGCCTCAATAAAATCTTTAATTAGAGTACCAGACTTATGGACCCAAGAACCGTCTTCCCCCTGAACAAGGTCATCGGTGATTTCTCGGCGGGCCATTTCTCGTGATTTATCGTTACGGAATTCCAAACCAGCAAGAGCATCATTTACAACACCATCTCGACGAAGCGAGGTAATGTCTTTCTGATACAAGTCTAGTTTAGCCTTGGCTTCCGCCAGTTCCATTTCGAGAGCTTCTTGAAGCTTGCCCTCTTCTTTCAAGCGAGCGAGGTCGGAGTCTTTCTTAGACTTCTCCATCTCTGCTTTCATTTTGAGAGCTTCATCACGCTCCTTAGCCATGCGGTCCATGTTGGCTTTCATCTTGGCGAGACGCTCTTCGATAATAGCTTCCATGTCATTAGCAGGGGCCTCTGTAGCATCTTCTTGTGTTGCTACCTCTGGCGCCTCTGTTTCAGTGGCTTCGGTGGTTTCTTCTACTTGGGTTTCTAGAGTTTCACTCATGATTTGTCCTTCTCAGTCACAGACTGAAGTTATGATAATAATATATATTTTGAGTCACAGACTCGGTTAAGTTTTTATGTTGTAAACGCTATTACAATAAGGCAGTTTCAACAAAACCCGAAGGTTATTATGTGCGACACCAATCTCTGAAGCACAGCTTCTGAGAGACTTACCGTTGCTCATTTTTTCTTTAGCATAGTTAAGGTCTTCAAATGTCACCTTATTCAAACTTTTGTTAAATCTTGTAGAGTGTTCAGCTATCAGCCGACCTTCTACAAATCTCGCTTCTTCGTAGTCATCTGTTACAAACAGAAGTCTTATAAAGTTCGCTGTAAGATTTTTTAATGACTTTTCAACCATCCAATCGTAATGTTTTTTATCACGCTTAATGAATTGAAAAGCTCTATGAACTTGACCGCTACCTAAGTATACCATTTCTTCATGGTCATAGTGGGCATAAACTACCCATTTTTGGTCTGTGTTCTTAACTCTTTTGCTCATCTATTTTCCTTTATGGACCTATCATATGTTCAATGAGAGTCGTTAATTCTCACCCGCTTTCGCTGCTACATGTCGCCATGCAGTTCGGACTATATCTTTGGCTTTCACCACCCTGCGCTTCCACTCACTTGAGTGTACTCCATTTCTGGATAGTCTCTACACGTTCCTCTTACGAGGCTTCGCTCGGTATTGTCTCAGAGAGAGTTCCACCGAATTCACAGGATTTTCATACGGCAAAGTCTACCGTACCAGTCATACCCGTCCCTAATAGGTTCAAGTATGTCTTTGCGAGTTAGTTTGTTTGGCGGGTCAATAAGACCACGTCGTTTAGCTTCAGCGATGAGCTTGTCATACGCTGTCTTTGAAAGACCTTCTTTGCGCCAGGCATTGAGAGTCTTCCGAATAGTGTCACCTTCAAGAGCATCTGCATAGATGGTTCTCAAGGCATCTTTAGCTTTCTGTGCGTCAGCTAGGTTTGTGAAAAAAGCGTCATGGATGGTTCCAGTATCCACACCGTTCTTCCGTCCCCAAAGATGGAACCTGCGCACAATCACAGCATCGTTACTGTGGTTTCCGTTAACACCTAGCCCGATAGAGGCGTCGGCAAAGGCATGTTTACCACGGAGTTTACCGTCGTCAATAGTGCCCTCGTAGATGTTTGCAATTTTACGCCCAGTAACTGGGTCAGTAAAGTCAATGCGAGTTTGATTTTTGCCACGATACCTTTGCATCATAACCTTACCATCAAACGTCACCCAAGGAATATCTACTTTCTCTGTCTCCTTGACGTAAGTCTTGGCTGCTGCTTTCCAGAAGTTAATAAACTCATCTGTAACAGGAGCACGAGCAGAAAGATGTTTAGACATAATCCTTGATATCTCTTCGAAGTCCTTTGGCCCCACTAGCCCAACACGAGCGTTGGATAGCTTAATGACAAAGTCTTCAACATCCGGGTGGAGTTCTCTAGCCGCAAGTAGCAACTGTCGTCCAACCGGCGTATTACCATTAACCATTTCAATTAACTCAGACCGGAAGCCTTTTAGTGAGCCAACTGTCACAGAGGCGCCGAGCTTGTCGGCAACCTTTATCTTACCATCAACAACACGAAGAATGTCGTTAAGGTTATCTTTTGTTATAGCGTTGTAACCCTTTTTATTAAGGATTCCTGAAAGTTTGTTAGCAATGTTAGCTGTCTTTGTAGCATCACCAGCACCATAGAATGTTACCCAGAATTTTCAGTAAGGTAGTCACCCCTTACCCGTCAATATAGTAGAATTCAGAATGTTTGTTAGATTTACAGTATCGAGATATGATATTGTGTGCAATACCGTGCGCTCTCCCTGCCTCTCTAACAGACCCGAATTCTCCAAGAGGTGTTTTTACGGGTTTACCTCTTGGGTGGTCAAAGCCAGTCTTCCCTTTCATATACATAGGGTGGCTTTCATCATTGAACATGAACATTACACTATCTCTCATCTTATCATAATCGGTAGCCCATTGGCTCTTAGCAAATTCAGAAGCATGTTCTGAGTAAGCCAATCTAGCTTTTTCAAATTGGGCGCTTGTTACCCTAAGAGACCTGTCATAAGACTCTCCGGTACACGCCATCATGAAATAAGCCCTTGCCGTAGCAGGACACCTGTGTATCTTCCATAGCAGAAGATGTGAAACAAAATGAGCTTTTGGTGATAGATAAGTTAGATTACTACTTTCATCACTACCCCCAAGTGACCTTGGAATTATATGATGTCTTTCAGCGTAGTATTCTGGTTTAACTTCAGAGCCATGTTTTTTCAACAAGTTTTCATAAAGTTTTTTATAGTTCATGTTTTCTTCCTATATTAACTGCTACATATTTCTATGCAGATAAGACTATATCATAACCTGCTTTAACTTACCAATAACTACAGCCCATTCAGGGTTGCTGTAGCCCAACCTTTTCCATTGTTTAAGTGTTTTAACAACAGAAGGGTTTTTGGCTTCGTAATATAACGGCAGGTTCCCCGCGCTTCCATCTGACATTTAGATGTACTCCTTTCGGATAGTCGTTGAACGTTCAAAGATATTTACATATCTAAGCTTCGCTGCTGATTGTCTTCGCCATTACGCGGTAAGAGTTTCCAGCAATTCACGGGGTTTAAAGAACACAATAACATTTATGTTCTGAGCTTTAGCGCCCTTGGCCAAATCTTCCCAAGTCAAACCGGCGTTACGTAGCGCTGGAATCTTCAGGAACTCAGGGTCATTAACTGTATCCTGAGCGACAAGGTCATAGAGGCGGTTCTTCTTTGTTGTAGCAACAACGTTAGAAGCCTCAGCAATCGGGCGGTCACCTGTTGACAAACTAATAATCTGAGCACCACTAGAAGAGGCGTCATTTTCAATCATTAGCTTAGTCTTGTAAGTGCCTAGCAGTCTAGTATTACTGAAGTCACCACCAACGTGGTCATGGATGCGCTTATATTCAAGAACAAAGCGAGCCATCTTGGGAACTTCAGAACCTTCGAGACCCTTGATAAGGGGATGTTCTAAGAACTCCCGAATACGCCGGTCACGTTGTGTTTTAGACTGTAGCAAAGATGCTAACTCAAGAATCCGAGACTCGTTCCTTTTAAGGATTTCCAGACGACCCGCCTGAGTTAGAGCCTCGGTACCGGGACCAATCATGGCGCCAATCTGAATACGGAGTTCTCTTACTGCGCCTGCATTCACGGCACTAGCTTTACTAGAGTTCAGGAAGGGCCGAACCATCTCACCACCTGTCGGGGTTAAGTAACCACGATGGTAAACACGACCACGGGAGTCAATGTAAACGTGGGTAGTGAAGGGTTTACCTCGTTGTCTGTGATACTTCGCAGTGGACATTAGGCCATAGCCTTGTTCACCCCGATTAATGATATCATGACGGAACTCGTTGAGCTCATCGTAGTACTTAGTGTTACCACGAGGGTCTCTAAAGCGTACAACGTCGTCCATAAAGTCAAAGAACTCGTTATCTACTTCATACTTAACAGAAGTAACGTGGTTCATCATCTGAGCCATCTCTGTGTCAATCTGTTTAGGGTCATAGTCAGGGTACTTATCCGCAGAGATAATTGGGATACCTGTTTTGTTCCCACGGGCATCAAAGAACTCTTTGTTACCGGCTTTTACATACAGCCTATCACGGCCATTAACTACACCAAAGCGTCTTGCATAAATAGACTTAAGTTCTGCTTCTTGAAGCTTCAAAAGAGTCTTATCAATTACTTTAACTTCACGAGTAATAGTATCAGCCCAACCCCCAGAGGAGCGACCTGTATCCACATCCCAGACACCTCGGCGAGTCTTCCCACGGAAGCTAACCTGAATGAGGTTCTGTTCTTTCATGAACTCAAGAATCTTTGCACCTTCTTTATGGTAGTCTTGTAGTGTGTAAGTTGCTAAAGGGTTTAAGTCGCCCAAGTCTTTATGATACATCTTACCAATGTTAATGGAAAGTGCATCGTAGTCTGTTGCACGACCTGAAGCTACTAGCTTAAGAGCCTTAGTTGTGGTATGGAGTACTTTATCATCCATGGCCTTTGAAGTTGGTTTTTGCTTTACAAAGAGCCATTCAAGGTCATAAACCTGCCGTACGCCTTCCCGCATCTTAGAAATTTGTTTTGTAATCCAAGCATCACTTGGCGGTTTGTTCTTCCACTTAACATAAGCTTTATACTGCTTACGGAAGGGGACAACATTGTTAAGCATCTCATCAATAAGCTTAGCCTTGTCAGGGTATTTCCTGATAATGGCTTGTGTGTAAGCGTTCATTGGAGCTCGACCAGAGTAGTAAACCTTCTTAGCTAGCTGGGTACCCTCGTTAGCCCGCCAGTTATCAATAAACCGCTGTGTAGCTAGCTGGTCATCAACCAATTCTGAAACCTTGTAGTACTTCCCCATGATTTGCATTTTAGGGGAATCCCCTGTGCTTACAAACCCACCGAAGAGTTCAGCCCGCTTACGAGAGCGGACATCAAGGAGTCGGGATACGTTCTGAACAGCAAAGCGGTTCTCTGAACGAACAACTGAAGTGAAGTCACCCCAAGGTTCTTTTGTTGTATTAAATCGTTGGAAGTTTACCCGTAGGTTTTCTACAGTAACAATTTGCTGGTTTACAGAGACTTTGTCGGTGAGCTTAATAGCTAGCCCTTCAATAAAGTCTTTTTGTTCTCTTGTTAGGTCTTTAGCACCCTTCATAAAGTCTAGACGTTCCTGAAAGAGGTTATAGTCTGCTTCATAGAGGAGGGTATTCCGAACCTCGCCTGTTACACGGTCAGTTACAAAGTTACGCTCATCAAACTCATTACCAATACGCCTACGGGAGGCTTGTTTACCGACCAGGCTAGTGCCTTTAAAGTCTGTGAGAGCAAAGGAAGAGTTCCAGTCATCTGCATCAGAAATAAAGAGCCTTTCAAGGTCAGCTTGGTGTTTTGGATTGTTAAGCAAACTATTTGGGTTCTTTACGTTAACTTGAAGGTTAGTATCTTTTACTACCTGACGAGGACGATACACTGAAGTAATACTTGCAGCACGAGCCCGCAGAGCTTGAATAGAAAGAACAGCGCCTTTAGGCGTTACAAACTGGTCCGCAGTTAGTTGGCCAGTCCGAAAGAGGTTAGCCTTATCTTCTCCACCAAGCATCTTAGATTGAACTGCCAAGGATTGTCGCTTGAGCCAATCGCCGAAAGACTCACGCTTAGGGGAGACCCCGTTAACCTTGGACTCATCAAGCTTCTTGACTGCTGTCTTCTTGATACGAGCGGAGTCAGTCGCAGCGAGTTCTTCCTTGCTCTTTAGAACAGGAACCAAGCTGGAACGACAACGCCAGTGCAAGGGTGGCATAAACCGTTTGTCGGTTATGTCATAGACCTTGCCGTTGTGATGGGTACAGATTGGGCTTGTCCGGCTATCCAAGATAGCAGTAAACATGTAACCCTTAATAACATCCTTGTTATCTTGAATTACCTTGTTCAGCGCTGCTGTTTGTGTAGCAGTGATAGCTGTTCGGGTAATTGAAGAGGCTTGATGCTCAGTAAGTTTTGTTGTCTTTAGAACGTCAGAGATAATAGCTTTGGGGGGACGCCCTTCGGCAAGCCCGGCTTTTACCTTAGACTGAATACGCACAAGCTCACCAGAAGAGATGTTCTTGATATTACCAGAAAGAGAGGGGGTACCCTTCATGCCCGGCCCAGTAATCTCCGCAAGGAGTTCTTTTGTACGTGGTTTATTTACTTTATAGAAAGACTTTACTTCTTTATAGAGATTGTCTGTATGAAAGTCAATCTGAGAAGTTGAGAACT
>Ga0208134_1000799_pt1 | contig 20035 bp, 35 predicted proteins | sample VirMetDEL_Mar_31_FD_184515 | JGI IMG/M metagenome (GOLD analysis project Ga0208134, IMG submission 184515) | Aqueous microbial communities from the Delaware River and Bay under freshwater to marine salinity gradient to study organic matter... | ecosystem: Environmental > Aquatic > Marine >... | reverse complement strand
AGAGTCTGGAGAGGTAGAGAGTGTCCACAACAGAAGACCTATCAACATGTATGTTCCAAACACTATCGAGAACGCGACAGTCAAATCCGATAAGATTATGTCCAACAATTTTGTCAGCTTCATTCAAAACACTCCTCAATGAGTCCGGTGTTGTATGCACCTGTATATCGTTCTTCACCTTCGTAACTGCACACCAGATCGTTGAGTGATCCGTAGTAGTTTCTATATCCAAGTAACAGGTATTCATGATAAGTCTCATTCAGTTCGTTGCGTTCACTGTCGTGGTTAAACTTCTGATACGTCTCCATCAACAGTTCCTGTTCTAATATCCAGCTCCCAATCTTGCTCATGGTATACCATCTCCTCTAGGTCTGCGAGTGTACGTAGATCAGCACGATCAACCACATCGCTATCGTCTAGACTAACAGCAGCGCAACGATTACACAAGTCAACAAACTCTTGACTACCTGCAAACCGTCTTGTTGCTTCGTAGTCTGTTAGTTCTACGTCACACGCTATACATCTCACAAAGGTTTCTCCTCACGTTCATCACGCTGTGTTAGTCGTCCTGTAGACTCATTGTAGAATACTTCACACGCCTTGCCAGTCTTTCCAGTGTACCTGTTCTTCAACACCCGTAGCACGGTCGTGTTTCTAACAATGGGATCATCGCTCTGACTGTTGCGTTCAGCACCGATGACCGCATCAGAGAGCTGTGCAATCGACGCAGAGCCACGTAACATACCAAGGCTAGTGACAGCACCGTCCTCCAATTGCTTCCCTTCAGGCCGTCTCAGGTGGCTTACAAGGAACATACAAATCCCCATCTCCTGTACGAACGTCCGCAACTTAGTCATAATCATATCCAAAGCACGTCGTTCATCACCGTTGCTCTGGTCAGAGACAAGGATAGAGACGTGATCGAGTACGATATAACGTACGCCTAGTACCTTGACGAAGTATCTCATACGGCCCAGTACATTTTCAATCTCGTTACTACCGAAGTGTTCCCACAGATAGACACGGTTCTCATAGTCCATCGTATCGTACACTAGGTCAATGTCTTGGTCGTCATACTCACAGTCAGGTAGGTGTATCGGTTTGTTCAGTTCAAGACCTACTAGTCCACGCATGGTACGCTCAGGTGTCTCCTCAAGAAACATCAAGCCAAGGTTGTCCTCAGACTGTGCCATTATGGACGACACCACCTCACGTAGGAGAGTAGACTTACCCAGCCCCGAACCTGCACAAATAGTAACCAGTTCAGAGTTACGTATACCGTACAGGTGTTTGTTCAACCCCTCGAACGGGTACTGTACCTTCGCCTTGGTGAGCGGCTTCTTAATCAGATCGCGTAGCTCACCAGCACCCACGATACCTTCGGGTGTGTACGGTTGCGCGGACCAGAATACTTTGGTGTACGCCTCTGATTGATTGTTAACAAGGTAATCACACGCATCCTTGTAGCCGTTGACGTGCTTAACAATCCTTGCTTTGTTACCGAACAGATCAGCACATTCCTTTGCTGCCTTCTGTCCCGGCTCGTCAGCATCGAAGCATATAACAATGTTCTCGAAGCTGTTCAGCCAATCATAAAAAAGGCGACAGTCCTTTGCCGCCGAAGTCGCACCGTTGCGAACGGACACTACTGGAAACTTTGATCCTGTCATCTGGTGTGCAGCCAGGGCGTCGTACTCACCCTCAACAAGAGTCACATACTTGCCACCCTCAGAGAACAAGTGCTGTCCATACAACCCTGCTCGCTTCCAATCACCAACGATACTGAATCGCTTGTCTGGGTTACGAACCTTCGCCGCCACTGGTTTAGTAGGATCTGACGGGTCATAGTAACCGAATGTTGTAACATCACCCTGCTTCAGAGCTGCGTACTTCTTCGCCGTCGTTCCTGTAATTAAACGGTCGGTGATGGTACGGTACTCCGCTGTGATTAAACGGTGTTCTGTCTGAGTGAATGACGGCTTAGGCTTATCGCTGATAGAACCTAGCTCTCTGATGTTATCTACCTTGTCGGCAGGTGTGTATGCGTCACAGACAAAACACTTACTTGAGCCGTCGTCGTTGTACGCTAACCCGTCACTGCTGTTACAGTCAGGACAGGGTTGGTGTGTGTTAGTGAATGGCATGGCTTGCTCCTAAGTCTGCGTACCTTTCTCGAAGGGCTTCATCTTCCAGTTCGCCGTAACCCACGGCTAAGAAAGTACCCACCATACTCAGCATCTCAGTAACAGTCAAGTGATCTAAGTCATACTCAACAAGCTCATTAATGATGTCGTCTTTACAGATAGTCATTATAATATTTCCTTAATAAATTTAACATTACTGTTGACTTTAAAGATTTGATTTTATCATGGATCTAATCGTCTGTCAAGCCCTTTGGAACGTATACCACCTCCTCTTTAACGACACGACATTCTTCGCCGTCCTTGGCGTAGCTGTTGCAAAAGTATTTCGCGTTGCTCAGTGTTGAATTGTAAGAGGAGCCGTCGCTGTCACGTTCCTCCCACTCCCATGTTTTCCTGTTGAACTTTTGTACGACGTACCATGTATCAATACTCATAGTTAATGTACTCCCTTTCGATGTTGTTGTAATCAGCGCAGAGGTCTTCATACTCCTGTCGAAGAACCTTCTGCGTGTAATGTTGAGCCTCCGTTAAACCAAGGTCCATATCCATCTTGTTCAGCTTGCCAAGTGCGTCCTCGATCATGTCGATAACTTCAGCAAGCGCGTCGAGTCTGTCGCTGTTCATTACTCTTCCTCCAAAACAAAACCATCGCACACCTCTATATCTAATGTATGCACTTTAAGAAGCTCGTCCCAATCTGCAAAGTCTTCAAACAACTCTTCGGCATGGTCTCGATTTTCAGCCTTCACTTTGACCTCATAAACTTTGGTCATGAATATTTGGTACGTCTTCATATTTACACCTCCTCGTATCCATATTCTCTTCTAAGATGTTTGGTTTCATACTCCGATAGCTCTTTGTACTTCAAGGTACACTGCTGTTCGTGTATGTCTTTCATCTCTGCAATGATTCGTTCGCAGTCTTCCACTGCTATGATGTCAATAAAACCTATGATGTCATCATACTGCGTGAACGGAACAACTTCACGTAGCTCGTTGTAAGCCCTCATAGACTTTACTTTTAACTTAAGTATTGAGCTAGTCATATTTACACCTCCACATCGTAGATGTCAGTATCCTCTTCATCTTCTTGACGCATTGCTTCCACGCCGTCTTCGTTCCAGTCAATCGGTGGCGACAGATCCTCCATTGCGTAGTCAACGGCAGCATTCTCTGCATAGTCCTCGTCACTACCCCTGACATACACACGTTTGGTCAGCGTAATAGTCACATCGTAGGCATAGATGCGGTCCTTGAGTAGGTCAGAGATATCGTCCAGCTTCGCTGTTGCGTCACTGAGTAATACATCCAACTCCTCGAACTCAGTATTGTGTGGACTGTTGATAACATCGTAACCAATGTCAGCTCTCAACCCGTTGATCTTACGACGAATAGTATCAATACCGTCGCGGTCAGTTAATAAATAGTTACTCATTGTGTCATCTCCTCTACTTTGTTAATGATAATATCTTCATACGGCCCTGCTGAATAGTCACTGATCACTTCTATCGCTTCGCTCGTGCTTGTGACGTTGCCGTACACAAACTGAAACCATGCGATGTAAGTCTCGTGCGTCTCACTGTATACACCCACGTCATCGAAGTCACACTCTCCCATGTTGTCAAGGACTGTGAAGTACTCACGAGACTTCTCAACGTCAGCGTACTCACCCTCACCGCAGACAGTGATGCTCTTGTCTGAATCTCTCAGAACTAGTTCAACGAAATATTCTGCTACTCGTTTCTCTGTAAAGTGCATAGTTGTTTCTCCTTCATTACTGGATACAAGTTTAACGTAGCTTGATGAGGCAGAATGAATCGTCGTTCACCCTGTACAAACTGTAACGTCCTTTGAGATATGCGCTCGCCGCCGCACATGTTCTGATCTTGTCTTCTTCAGGTATAGAGAACCAGTCGTTTGGTTTCATAGACTCGAACAGATCGCGCCACTTGCTTCCTCGATTGCGGAAGTTTACAGGTGCCGGTGCTTTCTTTGATTGGATTTTGTAATGTGTCATGATAGTTTCCTCGATTGTAATGTTACAATTTAAAAGTTAAGTGTTGGTATTACATTGTTATCAACGACAAAGCCGTTGGTGTTGGTTCTTGCTGGCCCTTTGGCAACCAGCCCCACTACTACCCCGCGATTGTTGACGTTGACCCAATCTGAGTCGTCGCCGTTAATCACAGGTCTTCCCATAAACGTCGATGGGAAATTCTTATTCCTAAATACGACTGCCATTGGTGCGTCGTTGTAGGATTTGAGGAAGCTCTGCACCTGAGATTGATAGTGCTTGGCTCCGCTGTAGCTGAACATCAGTCGATAGTTGTCCGGCTGTCGCTGTCCGTGGAAACGTCGAGCCTTCTTGGTGTAGTCATAGAATTGCAAATCAGGAAACGACTGCGGCACCATGTGTTCTTCCCAGTTAATGTCGCTCATGACGTTGAGACGCACAACACCCTGCACACGTTGCTTTGCACACAGCTTGGCGAAGTTACGTAGCTCGTGATTAAGCTGTATGAGGAACGCTTCCTGATCGTCGTGCCAGTAGTCAGTGCGAGCCTGTCGTGCCTTGTTGATCGATGGGTACACACCGCCTAGCCCTGCGTCTTTGAGACAGTCCACCATACAGCCTGCGGCTTTGGCACCAGCGCAGACCACGTCGTCGGGATGCATCGTCAACGTCGCCATGCGTATGGACTCGTCGCGGTTAGTCTTGCGGGCCTTGGTGTTGCCCAATGTTTTGCTCGTGTCAAGTAGTTTCATTATAGAAATCCTCCTCAAGATATTTTTCCGTTTGTTCGCTACAATTTTCGCAAATCATCATGCCAGTCTTCCAGCCAAGTAGCCTCTCTCGATACCAGTAGTCGTACTCAGGCCAAATGTCCTGCACGAACTCGTCGCCAGATATCCAGCGGTCAAGGCGCTCAGTACTTACCTTCACAGCGTACCACTCGCCGCAAGAAAAGCACTTAGAATCAAGGTCTACAGTTTTCATTACATATACTCCCAATAGTTTACGTCGTCTTCAGTTTATTGATTGCTCAGGTAGTTGTGACAGTACTCGATAACGTCGGCAATGCTGTCCACTTTACCGTCGATACCGTCGTCATACTGGCAACCGTCGTAGGTATCCCAAGCGTCTTGCACTAAATCGGGATGCTCTAACACCAGCTTACCCAGTTCAACGTATGCAGCTTCGAGAGCTTGAGCGGCGGTTTGGTTTTTCTTCTGGTAGAAGTTCATCACTTATTCCCCGTCGTTAGTGAAAGCGTACACCAGAGAAAACACTCCGGTGACTGATAAGAGCAGGACAACGTCCCACCAAGGTTGCCATTGTTCAAACATCTTATGCGACCTTCATATATTCTGCTGTACGAAAGCCGCGCAACACGTCATTGAGATACGAACGGCATGGCTCGCTTAAAGATGCGTCCACAATATGCCTTCCCTGCATATCAAAAATGCGGATGAAACGACCCTGCATTTTGTAAGCCCGATATTGACCATAAATTTCTTGATAAAACTTCATTGTCGTCTCCGTTTTTGTAATATTACAATTAGTAGTTGTATTGCTCGGCACGTCTGTCGCGTGAGTACGGGTGAAATTCTCCGTATTCGTCGAAGCTGATAGGGTAAACTTGCATCGGCCCTTCGGCGTACCTGAATTGTCGATCCTCAAAGCGATTGTACGCCATGACATTTGCAGGTACTAACGTAACGCTGTCGCCCTCGCATTGGTCACAGTCGCGATGCCACACGTAAACTGGCACCATACCGTCGCGTTGCAATTCATCGAGTCTCTCTTTGAGATCAGCGCGGCGCTGTAAGTGATTTTCCGGCGCGTATTGTTTTATAGAAAAGCGTGCGGTACGTAACTTCCCAATTGTGCGGTCGCTTACCTTTTCTAGGCGGTGCCATGCTAGATTTAATAGCGCCATGTGGTAATAAACGTTGCGAGTTTGATAGTCCATGATTAACTCCGGTTTTGTAATGTTACAATTAAGCCGCCATGTCGATAACGTTCGACAATTCCTCTTCCAGCACTGAGGACACGAACGCTTGCAATGCTTCAGCCATTTGACGAATAGCATCATCCGGTAACGCATCATCACCGTCGATCTGTTTTGCGAGCGTAGTGAGTATGTCGCGCTTCGCTGTTTTCTGAGCGACTACCAAAATCCATTTTGTTTCGCCAGTTTTCTTGGAATGTTTCGCCCCAATTTTAACGTCGAACATCTCAAGCGACTCGCGCTGTACGGTGGTGCGTAGCGTTGCAATTGCCGCCTTCGCTTCCGTCGCCAGTCGCTGTTTTGCTTCGCTGTCGGATGTGCTGTTAGCGGCGAGATAGAGCTGGTGGAACGCCTCAAGTAGCACGTCCGCGCCTGTCAGGTTTTTTGGGTCGATTGTCTCGAGCGCATTAACAACCATCGCTTTAAGCTTGTTAGTTTTACGTACGTTCGAGAGTGCAAGTGAATAAATTGGATTTGTCATGATAATTACTCCGGTTTTGTAAGATTACAATTTTAATGGTTTCGACGTGCCATCGTCTCATCAGTGCATCGGCGTTAGATGCAGACCATATTTTCCCATCGCTTAGAATGGGCGCGCCTCATTTGCAGAGTCTCTACAGTGATGGACCGACTCTACGCAAAGCCGTTCACGTGCCTAGTAAGGCTACGCATTCGAGACAACCCGCGACGGGGTCCCTAGTGACTGATACGGGCAGTGATGGCGGATCTGGAATAACAGCAACAAGGTATCGTCCGTTTGTCCCATCGCAGAATCGCTCGACTCGCGCTTACTAGATCTCTGACAGTCACTAGCAAGTGATGGGTGTCCGTTTCTCTTTTACCTTGCGACTGTTACACAGCGTCCGTATCGCTGTTTGGTTAGATGGGCGCAGTCACTCGCCACTTGATTTGACCTACTCTAGGTAACTGTTTTTTGAATGTCCAGAATATTTTAGTTATAATTTTTCGCTGAACCATTCACGCCATGAATAGTCTCACGCGACTACTATAAATTTTTGATAGTGTCAATATCAAACGGACTAAATAAAATACTTGACAGATCCAAAAACACCACTTATCCACAGAAAAACACCCTGTTGATAACTTATCCACAACCATCTGTAAGGCTCTGAATTGGTCTGTATTGAACGATAAGACTACCCCATGCCCTAGGTTGTCTTTTTGAAACGTCCAGCAGAGAGCACTTGGCGGCGTTCTAGGGCTATGTTGATTTTTTGAAATTCTCTGAAATGGGGCATATGATACTGTATAAATGTACAGTACTTTTTCAGCTGATAGAGGATACTGTATAGATGTACAGTACTGGTTATCTGTACAGGACCTACTCAGACCCTCGCACCTCACCTTTGCAATCTGCATTGCATTCTGCGAAGCAATCTGCACCGTGACTCGGCAGTTGCAATCTGCAATTCTGTTGCATTCTGCGTCGCAATCTGGGGCGGGGGGGATCTGCACTGATGACTGGGTTGTTAGATCCTACCTAGATACAAAAAAGAGTGAAATTGAACCTTAATATAACCCCTAGTTATCTAACGAGAAACCTATATAACAAAAGGGTTTAAGCAGTTCAGAATCTGGACCGTGCTGGTACAGTTTAAAGGGCAATGTAATCTTATTTAAAATAATACTTGACAAACACCTAAAAATATGGTACAATAAATAGTATATTATATCTTTAAAGATTCTTTACCGCGCTGTGTAAGATAAATATTATATGATAATCATTAAATGTATGACATATAAGCACGGTAACGAAACTTTAAAGAGACTTTAAAGAGGTATGTATGTCAGATGTTGATAATCCTCCTCGCCGAAAGCGTGGAAGACCGCGTAAAAGTGACGTAACATCAGTAAAAAAAGGAAGTCGTAACGCTGTTGGTCGCCCGAAGGGTGACGCTGCCGTGATCAACGAATATAAAGCAAGGATGTTAGCATCCCCTAAGTCCCGGAAGGTACTTGATACTATCTTTGATGCGGCGTTAGACCACGACCATAAAAATCAAGCGGCTGCTTGGAAACTTGTTATGGATAGAATACTTCCTGTTGCTGCATTTGAGAAGGATATTGTTAAGGATGGTGGTAGGAATGCCATTCAGATTAACATTAGTGGTGTTGGTGCTGTAGAGGTGCCTGAGCCTACAATTATAGAAGGCGAGGTTGTTGATGAGTCTTAAACACTTTACACGCGAAGAGTTTGATTGTCAGGTTACTGGCACCAACAACATGGAGATGGCGTTCTTAGAGAAGTTAGACGAGTTAAGGGCGTACTGTGGATTTCCTTTCGTTATAACTAGTGGGTATCGGCATCCTACAATGCACCCCATAGAAAAAAAGAAAGAAGTTCCGGGTACTCATGCCCAGGGGATCGCGGCAGACATAAAAATAACTAATGCCGTTGATCGCCTTAAGCTTGTAAAGGCTGCTTTGTCTTTAGGATTTACTGGTGTGGGTGTTGCAGATGACTTTATACACGTAGACACGCGCGGAACAACACCCGTTATGTGGACGTACTAGTGGATTTAGACATTGAACTACTGCCGTGGCAACAAGAAGTCTGGGCAGACGATACACGATTTAAAATAGTTGCGGCGGGACGACGTACTGGTAAATCCAGACTAGCTGCATGGATGTTAATAGTTAACGCATTACAAGCAGATAGAGGACATGTATTTTATGTTGCGCCGACCCAAGGACAAGCACGAGACATCATGTGGCAAACTTTGCTTGAGCTTGGCAATCCTGTTATCTCTGGTAGTCACATCAATAATTTACAAATCAAGTTGGTCAACGGAGCAACCATTAGCCTCAAAGGGGCTGATAGACCAGAGACAATGCGTGGGGTGTCGTTAAAGTTTCTTGTTCTAGATGAGTACGCAGACATGAAGCCTGACGTATTTGAACAGATCCTGAGACCTGCGTTAGCTGACCAAAAAGGCTGTGCTATGTTTATTGGGACACCAATGGGCAGAAACCACTTTTATGAATTGTACAAATACGCGGAGATAGATGATGATCCGACCTACAAAGCATGGCACTTTACGTCGTATGATAACCCGTTGTTGGACCCTGATGAAATTGACATGGCAAAAAAGTCTATGTCTTCTTATGCGTTTCGCCAAGAGTTTATGGCGTCTTTTGAAGCGCGTGGGTCAGAAATGTTCAAGGAAGATTGGGTTACGTTTGGTGAAGATGAGCCAGAAATAGGAGACTATTACATTGCAGTTGACTTGGCTGGTTTTGAAGAAGTCAACAAGAAACGTACCAAGAATTCAAAGCTTGATGACACAGCTATTGCCGTCGTTAAAGTTAGTGAGCATGGCTGGTTTGTTGATAATATTATTTATGGACGATGGAGTCTTGACGAAACAGCGGCCAAGATATTTCAGGCTGTTAGAGATTACCGTCCCGTTAGTGTGGGTATCGAAAGAGGTATTGCAAAACAAGCAGTAATGTCTCCGTTACTTGATATGCAAAAACGCTATGGTTTGTTCTTTAGAGTAGAAGAGTTAACCCACGGTAACAAAAAGAAAACTGATCGTGTTATGTGGGCATTGCAAGGACGATTTGAAAACAACTTTATAACATTAAACAAAGGCGAATGGAACAGTAGATTTTTAGACCAACTGTTTCAGTTTCCTGATCCATTAACTCACGATGACTTGGTAGATGCTCTAGCTTACATAGACCAAGTAGCTAATGTGGCTTACGACTACGATTATGAAATCGAAGACCACGAAATCTTAGACGTAGTAGCAGGATACTAATATGACTGATTTATACGAAGCAGACCCACTGATGATTCAAGAATCCTTAGAAGATTGGGTTATAACTAAATGTGAAGACTGGAGAGATAACTACGAAAGCAATTATGAACAGAAATTTGAAGAGTATTATAGATTATGGCGTGGTCAATGGGATCCTTCTGACAGTCAGCGTGGGTCTGAGCGTTCCCGTATTATTTCTCCTGCACTTCAACAGGCAGTTGAGTCTAATGTAGCGGAACTAGAAGAGGCTACGTTTGGACGTGGTAAGTGGTTTGATGTTAGTGATAACTTTGGTGATACGGACAAGCAAGACGTACAGTTCCTTCGTAACAAACTTACAGAAGACTTTGAAAACTGCATGGTACGTAAGGCCGTTGCAGAATGCTTAATTAACTCAGCAGTGTTTGGTACAGGCATTGGTGAGATTGTTATTGAAGAAATGAAAGAGATGGTTCCTGCTACTCAACCTGTTATGGGAGGTGATCTTCAAGCGGTAGGTGTTAATATTACTGAGCGCGTTGTTGTTAAACTTAAGCCAGTACTGCCTCAGAACTTCTTAATCGACCCTGTAGCAACGTCTGTTGAAGATGCTATGGGTGTAGCTATTGATGAGTTTGTCAGCAAACACCAAGTAGAACTACTACAAGAGCAGGGTGTTTATCGTGACACGTATGTCGGTAATGCTGCTCCTGATACGGACTTAGAGCCTGACCAAGACCTTACAATGTACAACGATGATAAGGTACGTCTTACTAAGTACTATGGATTAGTGCCACGAGAGCTTCTAAATGAGGCTGTGAGCGACGATACAGAAGAGCTGGTAGAAGAGGAAGGGCCAGACTCAAAGTACGTAGAGGCCGTTGTAGTGATCGCTAATGGTGGTACGTTACTGAAAGCAGAAGCTAACCCATACATGATGGAAGATCGTCCTGTTGTAGCTTTTCCTTGGGATGTAGTACCCGGACGCTTCTGGGGTCGTGGTGTTTGTGAGAAAGGCTATAACAGTCAGAAAGCACTTGACACAGAGCTACGCGCTCGTATTGATGCGTTAAGCCTAACAATCCACCCAATGATGGCGATTGATGCAACAAGACTACCAAGAGGTGCAAAGCCAGAAATACGTCCCGGAAAGATGATACTAACTAACGGAGATCCTCGTGAAGTACTGCAACCCTTTAACTTTGGTCAAGTTAATCAAATCACTTTTGCTCAGGCCGGAGCCTTGCAGCAAATGGTACAACAAGCAACAGGAGCCGTTGACTCAGCAGGAATTGCAGGTCAGGTTAACGGCGAGAGTACTGCCGCTGGCATTAGTATGTCTCTTGGCGCTATTATTAAACGTCATAAACGCACACTAATTAACTTCCAACAATCTTTCTTGATTCCTTTTGTTAAGAAAGCTGCTTATAGGTACATGCAATTTGACCCCGAAAATTACCCCGTGGCTGATTATAAATTTAACGCTAGTAGTACTTTGGGTATTATTGCAAGAGAGTATGAAGTAACACAGCTAGTACAGTTACTTCAGACTATGGGCAAAGACTCACCGTTGTATAATACATTAATACAATCTGTTATTGACAATATGAACTTGTCTAACCGTGAAGAACTACTTGCAGCGTTGGCACAAGCATCACAGCCTAACCCCCAAGCACAGCAAATGCAACAACAAGTACAACAGTTGCAGATGCAGTTCCAGCAATCACAAACTCAAGCACTGTCTGCTCAGGCTCAAGAGTCACAGGCACGAGCCGCTAAGTTGGCAGCAGAAGCTCAGGTTGTTCCGCAAGAGCTTGAAATTGACAAGATCAACGCTATCACTAGAAATCTTAAAGAAGGCGACCAAGATGATAGAGAGTTTGAGCGTCGTATGCGCGTAGCAGAAACATTGCTTAAAGAACGCGAAGTAAAAACAAGAGAGCAAAGTAGCAAACAACAGGAGACAAGAAACAACGAAACCCGTGAAGCTGAACAAATGCTAATGCAGCGTCTTAATCAAGAATGAACGTGGACTTAAAACTCACAGCCATTTACGATAAACTACTGTCTAAGATACAGTCAGTAGAAGCTATCCGTGGAGAACAGGGCGATAAAGGTGACACAGGTGTTGCCGGTCCTACTGGTGAGCAAGGCGCTAAAGGAGACAAAGGAGATAGCGGTAAGGACGGTAAGGATGGTAAAGACGGTACTGATGGTATTGATGGTGCTGACGGAGCCGCAGGAGTAGGCGTAGAAGACGCTACAGTGGACTTTGACGGACACCTAGTACTTACCCTAACCAATGGCGAAGAAGTTGATGCAGGGTCCGTTAAGGAGCTTTCAGAGGATACAGAAAAGCCTACTAATGTTTACAACATATCTATGGGTAGCTTGGCTAGTCGAGCAGACCTAAAGAACGCTAGGGCTAAGATTGTTACTGCTGACCATACAACCGGTGGCTCTGAGATTCTTAAGGTTAATAACGGATGTGTAATTAATCTACGAGAACATCCGCAAGACAGGGAAACAGTTTTAGTAAATGTCAATACAGAAGAGCAAGTGGATATTGTAGGGCTAATAAATATTGTTAACCCAGACTATTACGATATTGCTGAATACATAACGGGTGAGTTTGGTTATGCCAGCTTAGTAGTAGATCATAAAAACACAACCTTCCATTTAATATACATTCAAGAATTTAATGAGTGGTTGGCAATCTAATGAGTTACATACCTTATTCCAGAGCAGACTTAATGAGTGCAGACCCGATCTTAGTATCAGGTGAGCCTTCTTTCTACAATGTTTCAGAATACAACGTAGACGCTTCGCAATACACTTCTGGACCTCACGTAACAAAAGGTACGGAAATACTTAATTGCAGAGACAACATAACAATTATTTTAAACACTACGCCTAAAGACAGAGAAACAGTTTTAGTAAAGCTAAAAGACAACAGCACAATTAAGATTATTGGAAATATAAACCTGTCTTCCTCTGGCGCTTTCTTTAATGAAGAGCAATACAATATAGACCAGTACGGCAGTGTTACAATAACAATGAATACTCAGGACACTTCAAGAACATTTATATACGTTAAGAAGTTTAATGAATGGTATCCATACTACAGCTAGGATAAAACATGCTAACGCAACAAGAAGTACAACTACTTTTTTCACGAGTAGAAACAATGTTAGAGCCTTTAAAGGTAGAGATACAAGAACTTAAAGAACAATTGGAGGCTTTAAATGCCAAACAAAAAAGCGGACCCAAGACTAGCACGAGCAGGAGTAAGCGGGTACAACAAGCCAAAGCGGACGCCTAGTCACAAGACTAAGAAGTTTGTAGTTGTTGCCAAGGAAGGTGACACCGTTAAGACTATACGTTTTGGCGATCAGAACATGACGATTAAGAAAGATCAACCTGCACGTCGTAAGTCGTTCAGAGCGCGTCACAAGTGTGACACAAGCCCACCCAGTAAGCTCACAGCTAGATACTGGTCATGTAAAAAATGGTGAGACTATGGCTAAAGGTGTAAAACATTACAAACGTGACGGTACTGAGTTTACAGGCAATACGCATAAAATGCCTAATGGCTCAATACATTCAGGTAAAACTCACGGAAAAACATCAGTACCCCTTTTTCATTTTGAAGAGCTGTCTAAGACGGCAAAGGAGAAAGCAATGCCCGGTTATGGAATGAAGTCAATGAAACCTAAGAAAAAAAGTCCTGCTTTACCTAAGCGTGGCCGACGTACAGTTACCAACAAAAAAAGTAAAAAACCAACACGTCCGGGTGGTCAACGAGGTTATTAATGGCTAAAGCAAAAGCAAAGCCTAAGAAGTCTGGACCTACTCCTAAAAACAAAGCACTGTACGCTAGAGTTAAGGCAGAGGCTAAACGTAAGTTTGACGTGTGGCCTTCTGCGTATGCTTCGGCATGGTTGACTCGTGAGTACAAGAAACGTGGAGGTACTTATGCCTAGAAAGGTTTCTACAGGAGGTGCTAAACGTCCCAAAAAAGGTTTAACCAAATGGTTTGACGAAGAATGGGTAGACGTTAAGACAGGTAAGAAGTGTGGACGTAAATCTGCTAGTAAAAGTAAACGTCCATATCCATCCTGTAGACCTAAAGCTGTAGCTGCTAAGATGACCGCAGCAGAGAAAAAGTCCTCTGCTAAACGTAAAACAGGACCAGCTAAAATTAAACATGCAGTAACAGCGTCAGGACGTAGAAGAAAAAATACAAGAAACGCTTGACATTTAACAAAATGTATGGTATAATATTACTATACAGTAAACTTTAGAGGAAACTATGACACCCGAGCTTGAAACATACTTTAACAATTACAATGAATTGTTTAATCATGAAGGTTTCAAACAACTCGTTAGCGAGCTTTCTAATAACGCAACACAGTTAGCAGATATACAAACAGTAAAAGACCAAGAAGATTTATATTATCGTAAAGGTCAAGTAGCTGCTTTTGCAACTGTTATTAATCTACAAGGTACTATCGAGGCTGCCAGAGACCAAGCTGAAGCTGAAGAAGAAGACCCTGTAGATGTATAAAATATATGACTTCCGTTGTACTAACGGACATGTCTTTGAAGAATTTGTAACGTCAGGTACTACAACCAGTAGGTGCGGTTGTGGTGCTAACGCTACAAGAATGGTATCTGCCCCGTCTTTTCACCTTAATGGTTCCGATGGTTCATTCCCCGGAGCGCACATAAAATGGGTTAGGGAACACGAAAAAGCAGGTAATAAATAAACATCTCCATAATGATTATAATCACGGAGTTTAATAATGTCTAGAGCAATGATGATTGATCCACAGCCTGAAGAGGACAACGTGGACGAGATCGAAACCAACGAAGTTAACGAGATTCAACAAGAAGTAGAAGTTGAGCAACCTCAAGAAGAAGCTGCACTACCTGATAAATACCAAGGCAAGTCTTTGGAAGAAGTTGTACAGATGCACCAAGAAGCTGAAAAGCTTTTAGGTCGTCAGTCAGGTGAGGTAGGAGAACTTCGTAAAGTCGTAGATGATTATATTTCTACGCAGACACAACAATCAGCACCTCAACCACAAACTGTTGAGCCTGAAGACGATATTGACTATTTTACGGACCCTCAAGGCGCAGTTAATCGTGCTATTGAGAATCATCCTAAGATTAAAGAAGCCGAGGCGTATTCTTCTAACTATAAGAAACAGTCTGCTCTTGCGGAGCTTAGTAATAAGCATCCAGATATGCAAGACATTCTTGGTGATCCCAAGTTTGCAGAATGGATCAAAGCTTCTAAAATTAGGACTCAGTTATTTGTAGCCGCTGACCAGCAGTATGATGCTGACTCTGCTGATGAACTTTTCTCACTCTGGAAAGAACGGAAAGTTGTAACAGAGCAAACTGCCAAAGTTGAAAAACAGGCACGTAAGCAACAGCTAAAGGCAGCTAATACAGGTAACGCACGAGGCAGTGCAGAAACAACCCGTAAAAAAGTATATCGCAGGGCCGACATTATTAAACTAATGAGAACAGACCCCGAGAGATACCAAGCTTTGTCAGAGGAAATTCTACAAGCATACTCAGAGGGTCGTGTAAAATAATCTAGGAGATTAACATGGCTACTGTACCATATCCCGGCGCCACGGGTATTACTGGCAAAACCGAAGCAGCAACTTTCATCCCAGAAATCTGGAGTGATGAAATCATTGCCGCATACCAGAAGAACCTTAAGATGGTTCCTCTTGTAAAGAAGCTTTCAATGACAGGCAAGAAGGGCGACAAGCTCCACATCCCTAAGCCTACTCGTGCTGATGCAAGTGTAAAGGCTGAAAACGCCGCTGTTAACATCATTGCTAACACTGAAAGTGAACTTGCAATCGACGTTAACCGTCACTTCGAGTATTCACGTCTTATTGAAGACATCGTAGAAGTACAAGCACTTAACAGCCTCCGTCAGTTCTATACTGAAGATGCTGGTTATGCTCTTGCTACTAAGATTGATACTGACCTCCACGCTGTAGCTACTGGCTTCGGTAACGGAACAATGACTCTTTCTCCAACTGCGACTAGCTATCAGAACAGTGCGGCCTTCTTTAACAACAACGGCACTACTACTGCGTTCACAGGACAGGCTCTCCCAGCTAACACTGCGTTCGATGATGGCTTCTTCCGTGACATGATTCAGAAGATGGATGACAACAACGTACCTATGGAAGATCGTTGTCTTGTTATTCCTCCTTCTACTCGTAACTCTATCATGGGTATTGAGCGTTATGTGTCTACCGACTTTGTTGGTGGTCAAGTAGTTCAGTCTGGCCTTATCGGTAACTTGTACGGTGTAGACGTTTATGTCTCTAACAACTGTGCAACTATCGCTTCAGGTAAGCGCGCTGCTCTGTTGTTCCACAAGGACGCTGTAGTTCTTGCAGAGCAACTGTCTGTACGTTCACAGACTCAGTACAAGCAGGAGTACCTCTCAACTCTGTACACTGCTGACTGTCTCTACGGCGTTCAAGCATACCGTCCAGAAGCTGGTTTCATCATGGCAGTTCCTGCCTAATAAACCTTCGGGGTCAGCAATGGCCCCTTTTCTTTTTCTGGTTTTAGATTAGGCAAGAGGAAACTTAGCCATGACCAATTATACAAAGACAACCGACTTTGCCGCGAAGGATTCCTTGCCATCTGGTGACTCAGGTAAGATTATTCGTGGTACAGAGTTTGAAACAGAGTTTGATAATATCGCAACGGCGGTAAACTCTAAGTCAGACGCAAACAACCCAACATTCACAGGCACCGTTACTATTGACGGGCTTACTGTCAACGGCAATACAGTTCTAGGCAACGCCGCCACAGACACTGTTACCGTTACGGCAGACATTGCTTCTAACCTTATCCCTTCTGCTGACGACACCTATAACTTGGGCGCATCCGGCGCAGAGTGGAATGATCTCTTTATTGATGGCGTAGCCAACATTGACAGCCTTGTAGCTGATACTGCTGACATTAACGGTGGTACGGTTGATGGTGTAACGTCTGTTAGTCTTTCAAGCGGCAACTTAACATTACCTGACAACTCTAAAGCTATCTTCGGCGCTGGCTCGGACTTGCAAATTTATCACTCAGGCAGTCACTCTATAATTGAAGACAGTGGCACAGGTAATCTATTTATTAAAGGAACAAACCTAAGCCTTCGTGATGCCGATGGTAATGACTTCATTACTATGGTTGATGGTGGTTCTGGCGGTACTGTTTCGCTATTGCATTTGGGGGCTACAAAACTAGCTACCAGCTCCACAGGCATCGACGTAACGGGTACTGCTGTAACAGACGGCGTTCAATCTACAGATGGTGACATTAAGGTTACAACCTCAGGCTCTTTCGCTGGTTTTAATTCTCAACGAGCAGGTGTTCCAAGCTCTGGTGGCTACCAACTTGGGAGGCTGAACTTCGATGCTTATAGCACAGGTACAACATTCGTATCTGGAGCGTCTATACAGTCGTTTTCAGATGGTGCGGCTTGGACATCATCTAGCACCCCTACATACCTGTCTTTCCAAACAACGCCATCAGGAAGCACATCCTTAAAAGAAAGAATAAAGATATCCAACAACGGAGACATCAGCTTTTACGAGGACACAGGCACAAGTGCGAAGTTCCTGTGGTCGGCTAGTGATGAGTCACTGAGTTTAGTCAAAACAGCGTCAGGTGTTACTAAGGCGTTGAAGCTATACAACAATACCGCAGGAGCTAACAACCGTGTAGGAATAGATTTTCACACAGCTAGCACACTATACGGAACAATTGAAGCGGGATATGGTGCGGCTTCGCCTGAGATGAATTTTAAAGTCGGTGGCGTCACTCCTTCACAGATTTTAAAACTTACCTCCACAGGCATCGACGTGTCCGGTAGTGTGACGGCTGATGGTTTGACTGTCGATGGTGAAGGACGTATTGAAGAAACAGGTGCGGCGGCTAGGTTTATTGTTTCTCGTACTGATGCCTTAAACGTAGCCGAAACAGCAAGTATTGATTTGCTTGAAGGCTCTGCTGGAGGTTCTTTTGGCTCTGCAAATAACTATGGTTTTAGTATAGACCTTGATGGAAGCGACAATACTTTAAATGTTCTTTCGGGTAATCAAACAACAGTGACAAAAAGATTATCTGTTGCTAGAGATACAGGCGATATCAGATTTTTTGAGGATACGGGGACAACTGCGAAGTTCTTCTGGGACAGTTCTGCGGAGCGCTTAGGTATCGGTACGACTTTGCCTAATTCAGTTATTGAATCTGCGTCTACTTCTGATGGCGGCGACGTAGAAGCCATACGTCTAACAAACTTAACTACAACAGCTAACTCAAGCTCCAGCATTATGTTTAACATCAGTACGGCAGACGTAGATAGCGCTAAAATCTCGTCTACACGTATTGACGGCAGTAACAATGACTTGAGATTTTCTCAACGTAGAGGTGGTACTTTAACGGAAGCCATGCGCATCGACTCAAGCGGCAACGTCGGTATTGGTGATCAGAACCCAACAAACGGGTATTTAACAATTCGAGGAGCAACAACTACTGGAACAAAAAACGGTCACATTATGTTGACTGGTGACAGTGCGACTAATGGCCAAGGGCCACAAATAGTATTCTCTGAAAGTGGTTTATCCAGTAATTTTGCAGGGGCTTCTGTTGGGTACGTTAGAACAGGAAGTAATGGAATTGGAGATTTAGTATTTGGGACAAGAGCAACAGCGGGTGACGCTAATACTGTGCCAACAGAAGCCATGCGCATCGATTCCAGCGGCCACCTCATTGTCCCTAACGGAGTAACGCTAGGCACAGCAGTCGGCACGTATGCGGCGGCGAACACGCTAGACGACTACGAAGAAGGGACGTGGACTCCTACGTTATATGCGGCAACTACAGGAACAAACAGAGCAACATCAATAGTAAGTGCTACATACACAAAGATTGGTAGGCTTGTAAGATGTAAAGCGTATTTGTCTGTAGTAGATGGAACTGCACTTAACGGAGACAGTGGTGCAATTCAATTAGGTGGGCTTCCTTTTACGGCTTCTGCCTACGGACACCTAAGAACACTATATAGTAATTTATCTTCAAGTAGCATAACAGGAATAGTAACAGGGACTGTTGTAGGTTTAAGCGTGGGCGATTCGCAAACCACTTTACAACCTTCAAACATAAACACAGGCTCTAATAACATTATGATTGACGTTACATTTGAAGTTTAACCATAGCCTCAGTGGACTCTGGGGCTGGACTAACTAAGGAGACAACAATGTCACTAACTAAAGAAGTAGTAGCAGACAAGATCGAAGTAGTAGCAACAGAAGACGGCTCTGTCGTTCAAGTACGCACTGCTACTCGTATTGTCGAAGACGGCGCTGTGATTTCACAGTCGTATCACCGTCATGTAATTAACTCTGGCGACGACTGGTCATCAGAACCCGCTAATGTACAGGCAGTTTGTTCTGCCATCTTTCCCTCGGAGGGCTAAGAAAAATGGCTACATGGACAATCGCAACACTAGAAAGAGACCTTCAGCCAGCAGACATGGACGGTGCAGTCGTTGTGGCACACTGGCGCGCAAACGCATCAGAAAGCGTAGGTGAAGAAACATTCTCTGCCTCTGCATACGGTACTGTAGGTTTCACACCAGACCCTACAGCCCCCGGATACGTCCCCTACGCTGATCTAACTGAAGAGATGGTCTTGGGTTGGGTATGGGAGACTGTCGATCAGGCGGCAACTGAGGCGGCTTTAGCGGCTAAGATTGAAGCAGAGAAGAACCCTGTCACTGCTGACGGCGTTCCTTGGTAATGGATGTTATTGCTGACATAGCAAACATCACAACGGCTGTTATTTCAGTAGCTTCTGTTATAGCGGCCCTTACTCCTACACCCAAAGATGATGAGTGGATAGCAAAGCTATACCGCTTTATTGACATCTTGGCTATTAACATTGGCAAAGCAAAACAATAAGGAAGTCGGTATGAATTCTGTAGATGACGCATTAGCACGTTTAGACAAACACGAAGCTGAATGTGCCTTACGGTATCAAATGATCCAGTTACAACTTGATGAGCATAACAA
>Ga0208134_1000795_pt1 | contig 20069 bp, 33 predicted proteins | sample VirMetDEL_Mar_31_FD_184515 | JGI IMG/M metagenome (GOLD analysis project Ga0208134, IMG submission 184515) | Aqueous microbial communities from the Delaware River and Bay under freshwater to marine salinity gradient to study organic matter... | ecosystem: Environmental > Aquatic > Marine >... | reverse complement strand
TATTTTCTACGAGAGGCTAGTCCACCTTTTTTAAATCCATAGCCTCCTACATATCCTTTACCTCCCATTTGACCACCTGCAATTGCACCTGCTTGCTCTGCTTCTTCTTGTGTAGCTCCACTTGCTATTGCAGAACTTGTTGCTTGTTCTTGCGCCTGTGATATTTGTTCTTGTGTAGCTACTGGTGCAAATCCAGGCCCATCATCATCATTATTATTATCACCCCCGCCACTTGGTGTAGGCACAGTAGATGGTGGTGGATCGTCAGAATCGGGTTTATCAACTTTAGGTGTAAATGGCTCAGTACTTCCATCATCACGTATTTTTTCATTTACTTCTGGTGGGCCTTCAAATCCTAATCCTTGTTTTAATTTATCAAAATAACTTTCCGCTTGCTCATTTAATTGATTTCTTAATACTGTTTTGCCTTTCATAGATGTTGCTTTACTAGAAGAATACCTAATATCCTCTACTAGTTGATCATACGTATTATTAAATTGTCCAATAGTATCTTCAAGTACTGTTTTATAATTTTGATTATCCCTCAAGTTTGCAAATGTCTCTGCTTCTTGATCAGGCGCAACCACCGTTTTAGTTCTTCTACCAGTATTTATAGGATCACCTACTCTAGCCCCAACTATATCTCCAGAGACTTCTTTAGTTATACCGTAATCTGGAGATACTCCTGATGAAGATGATAAAGTAAAGCCTTGAGTTTCTGGACCTACATTGTATACACTATCAGGTATATCTTCTCTATTTGTATTTAAACCTAACTCTTTACTTGCAGCAGCAATTGCATTTTCTATATTTTCTATTTCATCTGATTCTGGGCCATCTGTATCACCTTTTTGATCTATAACAGCTTGCATTGCTTCTAGGTCTTTTTCATCTATTTGATTTTTGTTTTTATTTTCTTCTTCTTCTAAATTTGGTCTTGCTTTAGGGCGTATAGATCCTGAAATAGCAGTACCTGAAACTTTTGTAGCTGTATCTTTTTGTTTTTGATTAAATCCAAGTGCTTTAGAAATAGCATCTAAGCCTTTTTCAAGTATACTTTTATCAGCACCTTCATCAATAGTTTTACTTATAGCATTAAGTTTAGCAACCTGTCCTGGGGTAGCTGTTTTCTTTGCTGCAGCTAATGCTTTTGCAAATCCAGCATCTCTACCTTTAGCATTCATTTTATTACCAAGATGCACAAAAGCAGCTAAAGGTCCACCAAACGCAGCAGCTACACCTGTAGCAATTGTAGGCCCATACCCAACAGTTTTTTCTGCTTCTTTAATCCATAAGTCAACTTTAGAAGCATCAGGTGGATTACCAAAATCCATATCCCAACCACCAGCTTCTTGAAATTCTGATTGTTTTACTGGAGGTCGATCATCGTCATCGCCGCCTGTAGGTATAGCTTTTTCTGTTTCTGTTTCTTCTTCTACAGGTGCAGAACCTTTTAGTACATAACCTGCTGGAATAGGTATAACTGGCTCACCATTAAAGAAAGGTATACGTCTATCTGGTGAACCTTTTTTTACATATATACGAACATCTTGATTACTAAAATCAAAGTCGGGCATACTTATACCACCACTTGCAAATGCTAAACCACCCTGTGCTTTCTTCTGTGGTTCATCATCTTCATCTGGCCCACCAATAACAACTAGATCAGCCATACCAAATGGCATATCATCAGGTATTGTAGCTTCATCACTATTACCCATTTGACCCATAGCTTCCATTTGCTTGAGGCCCATCTTAGCAGCTTGCCGCATCTCCATAAGTTTTTCAAGGCCAAGGAACCTAACTACATCAGCAGGAAATACAAACTCACCTTCACTTACCTGTGCAGGTATATCATCTCTAACTTCTTTACGAGTACTACCAATGGGAACTTCGTTACCTGATTCTTCATCTACCATACCACCTTCATCACGTAAGCCGCCTTCTTCAAACATATCCATTTGACGTTGCATGTTATCCATTTTTTAGTACCTCATCTCGTAGTAACTGTAATCTACGTAACTGATATATTGCACCTTGTGCTCTATGTATTGTCATAGTGTTGTCTGCTTGTTCCATAGAACGATGCTGCTGTTCTATAATAGTATTTAAATAACTACTGAACTGGTCCCACTGCTGGTGGTTGCTGACCAGCCCCTTGAGCTTGTTGAGGTGCTCCTTGTCCTTCATTACCACTAAATCCTTGTTCTTGTGGTACTGGAACTTGTCCTGTACCTATAGTGCCACCACCTGCGCCTGTAGGGTCTGCTGGGTTTGCACCTGCTGGTGGTTGTCCTTCAGGTGCTGGTTGTTGGAAACCTTTCATAAGTTCTGCCTGTAAAGCAGCCTCATCCATATTGTTAGTTACTTTATCTGGGTCAAGATCAAGAGACTTTGCAATCTCACGAATAACATATTGAAACTTAGCAAAGGGTGCAAGTGCAGGGCTAGATGCAATTTGCATAAACTGCATTAGTCTTTGACTACGTACCTCATTAGCCATTAGACTTTCTGTGCCACGAGCTTTAACTTCTAAGTCACCTTTAATGTTTGGATCAAAATCAAACTGCATATTAAATCTAAACAAACCTTCACCTAGTGGTCTAAGTAAATAATCATCTACATTTTTAATAACGCTTTTTATACTACCTTGTGCGGCACCCATAAGCATACTAATACCAGAAGCAGTACGACCCACCCCAGATACGCCCGTTTGACCATGTGCGAAAGATGGAAATCCAGTTGACTCATCTGCTAATACCCTTGCCTTATCAAATAACTGTAAGTTTTCTTGTGACACATTAGGAAATTTAGTGCCAAAGATAGCTTGTCCAGGTGCTCCACCTTGTCTACGGAATACCTTGCCTGGGTATACTGATAAGTCTTGGCCTGGAACTAAGTTAGTTTCATCTACCTCAATAAGAAGATTACCAGATAATACAGCATTGTCAACAGCCATTCTCATAAAACCATTCATAAGAGTTTGTGTGTCATCCATATTCTCTGCAATACCTACTCCAAAGAATGAGTAAGGGTTTAATTCGTATGGTGCAGCCATGTAAGGTATAGTAGCAGGTTTAAACGGATTAAGAACCATACGCAATAATTTACCATTACATATCCATATGTTTGCTTGTAGTTCGTCTACATTAGATAATTCTTTAGGAATGTCTACACCTTGTTCTATTAACATTTCTGTATCGCACATGCCCCAATACTCTAGGACTTCATAACGATTTACACCATAGTCAGGTACATAGTCAGCTAGGTCATCTTCCCAATATTCTTTATTGTAATTCTCACCTAACTGTACAGCTTCTTCGATTACAGTAGGACGAAAGTATGGTCTACGTTTTAATGCACGTAACTGTGTACGTGACATCTTGTGTCTTTCAATAACAAACTGAGCTTCATCCATATTAGTTGCATCTGGATCAGGATAAAAATTCCACACAGATACATGGGATACTTGTGGTATTGTTTTTATAACAGGGTTATACTCACCATCTTCTCCCCAATTAGGATACTCTTTATCTACAGCAAACGGACCTTTCATTACACCAGTACCAAATAACGCCATCTCAAAAGCCGTACTGCGTAAATGTTTACTTGCACTAGATTCTTCTAGTTGATCGTGTATTTTCTTTTGCATTGTTTTAGCAGCTACCATAGCAGGGCTAAATGTAATTGCAGTAGGTGTCTTACCTACACCTTGACGTAGGCTATCTACATCACTTAATTTTTCTGATAGTGGGCCAAGGCTATCTGCTAATGTTGCTGCTGTAGCACCTTTAGGTAATTCTTTACCGTCACCTTTAAAACCATACGGATTTATTTCTTCATCCATACCAGAGTCTTTTAGTTGCTCTGGTTCTTTAGGATCAAAGTGTACATCTGCAACTACACCGTCAGGTAATTCTGTTGGGTCTACTGTTAGCGGAAACTTTTGACTAGCAAATAATACATCAACAATCTGCCCATAAGCAGCAAGTGTTTTTGTTTTAGTTACTTTAATAAATACTCTTGACTTTTCAGCCTCTGTAAACTGCACATCAGGTCCATACAAACCACGATAGTTTCTGTAGGAACGTAGCCACCTTTGTTCATCTTGTTGTCTATGATCTTCTGCACGACTATATCTATCCATAATAAATGGAATAATTTTTGATGTATTTACGTCTTCTACTTCAGAGTTATCACTATCTTCTAAGACAATAGAATCATCTTCAATAAAACCTTCGTTATCTTCTGCCATTTATTTTTCCTTAATAGCCAAACGTTGAGTCTGCAACTTTCATACTTCTTTTAGGTGGACCCATAGGATCGTAGTCAAATATACTAAACCTTGGCCTTGACATGATACCATACCGTAAAGCATCGTACAAGTGGTCTTCTGATGTAGTATCTATATCTTCTGGATTTCTTTTATCAATAGGTAGTGCAGGTAGCTGTGCAATTAAATTTGTACAGTTTTCAAAAAATACTAGTCTGGGTTCTTCTGTAAATTCATCTATTTGTAAACGTCTGTGAACTTCATTCTTTCCAGATACCCGCGATCCTTTTGATCTATCTGATGGTCGCCACCTACAACCTCTCATAATCATTTGCTCTGCTAGGCTAGGACCAGTATCCCCTCGTTTATGCCACAAACTAGAATCTAGTACACCATACTTAATGTTACCGTCACCCATCTCTAGCTCTAGTATCATGTCAGCTAAGTCTGTTGCAAGAACTTTACCTACATATAATTCTCTGTATACAATTAATTTTTCATCAGGCGATACAGCAAACCAAATTACACCAGACTTACTTCCATACCCGTAATCGCAAGCTCTAAACTTTACCCAATTATTAGGTATATCAAAAGGTTCAATTACATGTACCTTTCTATCAAACTCAGTAAAGGCTGCACCTTCTTTAATATCCCAATCACCATCTAGTAACTGCCTTCTTTGTTGTTCAGGTAGTGACAAAAGCATTGCTTCATAGTCACCCTGTTCAGCTAGGTAAGGATTATCGGAAAGACGGGCAGGTATAAACCTACGTTTGAATAAAGATTTACCAGCTTTTGCGTGTCCAGCAGGATAGCGTAATACTTCACTTGTTTCAATATCTGTTGCTTCAAAAGCTACTCCATACGCAGCAGGGTCAATAAACATTTTTTTAACCCAATGATGACCTCTACCTCCTGGGTTAGTAGTAGCTCTCATATACACAGGCAAGTCGGGTGCAGTGGACCGTAGACGTGATCTCATATAGTTCCACGCAAAAGGTGTGGGCCATTGAGTTAACTCGTCAAAGCCTATCCAACTAAACGCTAGACCTTGGTAGCGCAGGACATCATCTTCCCTGTCTAGGTAGGACATCCACAACCTCGCACCAGAGGGCGCAGTCCACTGCATCTTACGTTCTGACCATTTAATTCCAGGCCATATCTTAGGGTACATTTCTTGTGACTTAAAGATAAGTTCCCTTAGTTCTTCCGTAGTATGCCGTAGGAGCAATCCTGAGAAGGCTGGATGCCCCATAAAACGTAATGGGTCAGCGAGCATTGCGTAACTCTTACCACCACCTGCACTGCCCCCAAATAGTACCTCACGTTCACCTGCAGCTAGAAAGTCTGTCTGTGGGCCAGCATTAGGTTTAAAGATAACATTGTGTTGCTCTTCAACTGGTGCAGTATACGCAATAGTAGGTTCTATGTTAGGCTGCGTTTTCTTGCGTGTTTTTGTTTTCTGTTGCGCCAAGCCTTGTGCGTTCGATTTCTTCCGCTTTGGCGATTGCCTTTTTCGCATAGTCTGCCCATTTGCGTAGGCTTCCAGCTTTGTTTTTGCGTCTTCGCTCATTATCCAACCGTTTCTTTAATCCTACGTGAGATATTTCTCTGCCTGTATTTGTGGTCAGCCAGTTAGCTACTTCACGATATGAGTATTGTTTTAAATACTTCTTTGCTTTTTCAAGCATATCAAGTTCTATAGCTATTGGCAAGAGAATAAAACTATCATTAGGATCTAACTCATAGCCATAGGGTACTGTTCTTGATATACGTGGTATAGGAACCCATTCGTTGTTTTCTTTAATGTCGGTTGGTTGAGGGAGTTTCCATTGACCTACGGATTTAGTCATCTTCATCCTGTGCTTGTTTAGCTGGCATTAACATAACACCACCCTTTGCTTCTACTTGCATCTTCTCTGTTTTTACAAGACCTGTACGATCTAGTAGTTCTTTAGCTGCTGCCATCTTGTCACGTATACCTAGCTCAGTAGGATCGTTCAAAGCACTGACCATAGCCATAGCTGCCTTTGGCACATTACGTGCTAAGTAGTTATGTGTTACATCAATTATTTCTTCTTTTAAACTAGTAGTAATTTCACGGTTAGGTGTATTAGGTGAATACCCTGCAAGTTTTTTAGCTTCAGTAATATTACCACCAGCTTCATCCATAAGGACATTAAGAAATTTTTGTTGACGTTCTGTTAATTCTCTAGCCATATTATGTCTTTGGTCTTGCTTTAGGGCGTATAGATCCTGGTACTGCAGGTTTCTTAGGTGGGCGTTTATTAGTAATATTTGTAGAATTAAACTGTTTAGCTTTTGCTACTTCTTTTTCAATACGAGCTTGTAACTGTGCTCGTTTTTTAGCATCAGTTTCAGCTTTAAGTTTCTTACGCATTTCTGCTAATTTAGCTGCCTGTGCTTGTTTTTGAGCTTTAATCTTATCGCTCATAACTTTTGCTGTACCAGCAGCACCTATTCCAGCACCTACAACTGCAGATTGTCGGCCTAGTTGACGAGCATTACGCATACCCCTAACACCTGCTTTAGTTTGAGATTGCCCTGTAGTTGGTTTAGTAGTCATATCTTTTGCATGTTTACGTGCTTCTTGCACAGCTTTTTTACCAAACTTTTTAATTGCTGCTTGTATACCTTTCTTAGCAAGAAAAGCTATTATAGGTGCGAACTGTATTGCCATTGTATTTTTTCCTTATATCATCTCAAAATGTGGGGCATCAATAAATGGTCTACGCCCTTCTGATCTACGCAGGTCTATGTAAGCATTCATAGAATCTTCTGCTGTACCTTGATACATTCTTATATCTCCTTCAGACCAAGCGGCTCCCCACTTAATAGCTACACTATTACGTCTAGCTGCTTCTGCCATTGCATCACATATATCATCATATACGTTTAGCTCCCAAGATATATCTGAACCAAAGTATGCAACAAGATCTACAGCCCTACCATCTAAGTGTTTGCTTTTCATAGTTTGTGATCTACCTGAGTCGTATAGTTTCTGTTGCTCTTCTAAAGTACGCATACCATATGTAACACCAAAATCTACTTTAGTTAAATTAATGGCTTCCATAACTACAGCTACAAGGTCTTTCTCTACACCTTCTAACTTACTTATACTTCTTGCGCTTAGTTTAAATCCCATACTATTTCCTTACATTGGTGTTTTTACATACTTGGATACTGCTCTGCCACCAAACCAAAAACTAATTATAGCTGCAAATAATCCGCTTGTAGCATCATCCCAGATTAAAGATAGTGACCTACCAAGATCATTACCCGCATCCATAAGAGATATTAATGCTGTTACTTTAATGGCAACAAAAAGGCCAAAGAAAACATAAGTAATGACAGGACGTACACTGCCTCGTAGTGCGTTGATAAAACCTCCTGCGTCCATACTATCATGTTTATACAGTCCTTCTGTTTCTTTTATCTCTGCTTGTTTATCTATTATGTTTAGCTTTAGCTCATTACGCTTTGCCATCATATCCATCTCAAGCGACATACGCTCAAGATTATGTTTATGCTCTTGTCCTGCTTTAAAGTAGTTTAATACTTCAGGTAAAAAAGAAGTACCAAATCCTAGTAAGCTACCAAGTAATGTAATCATAGTGTTACCTTTGTTTTATCTTCTTCAAAAGAAATCTTTGTACATTTAGAAAAAGAGAAAGACTCTTTTGACGGTTTACTATCTTCTAACTTTTTAATTAAAATACTTCTTGCTATTTCACATCTTTCCATTGAAGGATACAGTATTTGATCTGAGGCTATTTTATGCTGCCCCATTTGAATTAATATGAGTACTATAACATACATATTACTTTCTTACTTTCCACTCATAGACCTGTCTGTTTTAGCTTCTTTATTCATCCAGATACCAAAACAACCTGTTAAAGCACCCATACATACAGATACAAGTCCTGCTTGTCCTGTAGTTGGATCAGGTAAAGACATGTACCAATGTACAGACTGATAGGTTAATATAGTAACTATTAGCATCATTAGTCGTGGAAATATTTTATAATCATCAATAATAGTGTGTGCCATATTTTACCCTACCATACCACCCTTAGCGGCTCTAAATCGTCTGGTTTTCTTTGCAATGTTTTTAGGTTGAGCCACATGCTGCTTACCTGCCGCCTTGCCTTTTCGTTTAGCTCTAGTTGTAGCGGCATATTCACTGCTGCTAAGAGACTCAATAGCCTTAGAAGGTAAATAACGTTCACCAGTTTTAGCACTAGGCTTGCCACTTTTAGTTCGCCATTTTTGTTTAGTCCAATCAGTTAGACTTTGTTGAGACTTAGCTTTTGCCACGTCAACAGCAATCGCAGTCTTCGTGACACTTCTTATTAAGGAGCGCACACCATAGTCTCTTAAAATATTTTACTATTTTTTTCATTAGCTTCTATATCCCCCACCAGCAGCTTTATATGCTTTGGCTAACATTTGGGCTTTACGTGCAGACCATTGACCTGCACTTCCACCTTTAGTACCCGCTTTAATTCTATTAAATAGTCGCTTGCGTAATTCGGGTTTTGTATAATTCCCTGCTTTGTTGACGGTACTCTTCTTTTTGGTTTTCGTCTTGGTAGATGACTTTGTTGATTTCGCCACGACTAATTCCTATATCTTGAAGTTCTTTATTGGTCATATTCATTAATAGCCAATAGTCAGCCCTACGTTGTTGATTGTCTTGTATTATTTTTAATAGTCTACGTAGGTATTGTATAATGTAGTTCATAACTTTCTCCTTGTTAACGATAACATTTGTTATCCAAGGTAGTTATACTACAGTTAGGTATATCATACTACAGATAATAATGCAACCCCGATATGCATTTATATTAGGGTTACACTTTTTTTATGATAATACTACTTTAATAGTTACGTTGTCACTAGTAGCTGCTAAGATGTTCATTATAACAGCATCACCAACAGCATCAGGTATTGCAAGAGTATAATTACCTGCCTCTAGTTCTAAATCATTAGCACCACAGTTTGCCTCTGCAGGACCAAAGTTAATTAAAAACTCTTGATCAGCGTGAAGATGTACAACTTTAAAGCCAGTGCAGGTAAAATGTGAAGTATTAGCTGCAGTATTATCTATGGTTGCTTTTGTTTGTACACTCCATTGTAACGTATTAGGTTGGAATGTGCCTACGGAAGTTGACATTTATCATTCCCCCTTTAATGTACTGAGTATTCTAGTTCAACAGTAAATCTACCTGCAGATGCATCACCGTTAAGAGTAGTAGTAGCAAACACGTACAAGTGTGTATTTGCAATAGGTGCTTGTACTAGGGGATCAAATATATGATACCCTGCTGCATCCAGATCTAAATCAATTTCAGTTACTGAGTCAGTAGCAGAAATACGTGGATTAAAAGACGCCACTCCTGCACCTACAATCTCTGTACCTGAAGATACTACAGCAGCATTAGTAGCAATGCCAGAAGTAGGATTAAGTGCTAGACCACCTACAAGTGTTGGTCCTGCGACAGTAGTAATAAATACTAATGCACGATGGATAAAAAACTTAGTAGGTGTTACAATACCCGATGGAGTATTAGTATCTAATGTTCCTAGCTCTACAAGACAGTCTCCGTCTGCATATGCTGAAGCTGTATCTGTATCTGCTAGTGATCCTACAAACGTTTGTATTTTACGTGTGCCGAATGAATGTAACAGACCTGTGCCTGTTATTCCTGTACCAAAGGTTACGTTATCTTCGTAAGCCTCAATACCTTTTGTAAAAGTTGTTGTTGCCATTTTAAAAATCCTCCTGTGGTGTTACCACGTTGCTTGGCATAGTGTGGGTTGACCACTTATAATTTTTTATTTCTTCTTCATAACTCGTCTAGTAGCACCGCCTTTAGCATAGCCTTTTTTCTTCATGCCACCTTTAGCCATACCTTTTTTCTTCATCATGGCTCCACCACGAGCCGCTGCCATTGTTTTAGCTTTAGCTTTAGGTTTTTTTGCTGGTTTAGTAGAACGTGTAAGTAGCTCACGTAATGGTATACCTAGTTTGTCTGCTTCTTTCTTCATGGACTTTAGCCATGCTGGATCACCTGTAGGTTTAGTCATTATTCTTTCTCCTGATATAAATTGTTAAACACTCGTTGCGTATCCCAGATGTACTCTACATCTTCCTTTGAGTGAAATATATGCTGATTAGGTCTAAAGTCAGGAGCACCTTGTCCTGTCTCAAACCAAGCTGGGTGAGTTACTCTCACTCTATTATTGGGTAACGCAACCATGTTACCTGTATAATCTCCTGCATCTAATAATTCTAATACATGAGATTGTTTATGTTGAGCAGGGTCATCTGCTACTTCACTATCTGTGTAGTCAACTGTGAAGTAATATTTAGCTGGATAAAACTCTCCATCTACTTTAGCTATCCAAGGGGCAGGGCTTGCACGTTCTATCTTATAAACACTATGTGTGTGTGACATACAATCCCAAGGCTGGGCTAAATACGTAGGTAAAGCACTAGGCCATTGTTCATATGCTGTATCTGCTACAAGTGCAGTCAAAGGCATTCTTGCCCACATAGCACCGCCATGTACATTCTCTTCGTCTGTATCATCTGACTCACATCCAGTAAATATAACCTGAAAACTAAGTGTTCTATTTGGCATAGTTGTTACTGCAACTACCATGCAATGTAAAAATTCTCCGTGATACTCTTCCATGTTCTTAGTATATTCACGGCGTACCCATGCTTTAAAATGTGGTATGCTACTTTGTAGATACGGCATTGTGTTTCCTTCGCAAGTCTGCTTTAGCTGATTTGAAGAGTTCCGATATGGTTGTCTTCTTCATAACTTTAGCACGTTGTTCAGCTACCGTCAATATCTGAATCTTTCTTGCGTAAGGTTTCTTTATCCGTTTAACTTTAGCTATTGTAGCTTTTGCATCAGCTACAGTTGCAAACTTAATAGGTACAGTATCTTTAGGGTTCTCATCTGTATATAATCTGCGACCAGACCCTTTAGGTTTTTTACCTGTACCTACTTTGGGGTCTGGTTTCTTTTTAGTCATGCTATAATAAAGTCTACTATTTGTCCGTCAGGTGTACGTAGTTTATTTGGGTTTGGATTATATGCATACATCTGATTAACTAGCTTTAAGTCTTCTACAGGTGTATCAGGAGTTACTCTTGTAGGCTCTTTTGTATTTACATCTTTTCTCACAGGCTCACCTACACCATTCTCAAACACTATATTTACATGTGTTTGGAATGGCATACTAGGCAATGGCAGATGAGAAATAAGAGACATTAATAAAACATGCCACCTTTACGCATGTCTGTGCTTCCTGATTTAACTGTGCCACCACGGTTCATGTAACCCATCTTGTTACGTACAGTAGTAGGTAGTTTCTTTAAACCTTTTTGTGAAGCAGAAGGTTGTGTAAGTCCACCTTTGTTGAAAGGAGTAGGCGGCAATGTTACAGGTTTAGCTTTTTTATCTGCTAAACCTTGTTCCATTTTACGTGTGCTTCTACCTAATTCTGCATTTTCTTTAGCGCGTAGTAATCTTAATTTAGCTTCAGCGGCTTTTAAAGATGCTTTGTCTGTAGCATTTTTATCTGTTTTCTTTTCAAGATTACGAATAATAGTTTGTAACTCTTCTTCAGTTTTACCTGATAATTGAGATACTAGTGAGGTACGTCCACCTGTACGATTAATACGTTTTCCTGTAGCTGCTTGTTCAATAGCTTTTGTAGTTGATCTAGTTGCTCCTGCCATTAGTTTATTCCTCTTACCATTTTACTTTGTGTGACCAATAACGAGCACTGAGCTTACTAGGCTTAGAGTCTTGTGCATTGTGTCTTGCATAATAGCTCTTCTTACGAGCTTTGTCTTTAGCAGTTGAAGGATTTTTGCCAGCACCACTTACGCCTTGCTGTCCAAACCTAATAAATTTATAAGTGTCACCTTCTTTAGCCATTACGCAGTGTGACTTCTTAGGGTGCTTAGGTGTACGCTTAGGTTTGTTTACACCAGACAGACCCTCTGCCTTCATTTTAGTTTTAACTCTTTCAGGAATTGCCATCAGTCCAACCTTCTTCACGCATAGCCCACTCTACATGTTCCAGAGTAAAGGGTTTACCATAATGGTTCTGCACTGCTTCACGTACATAGAATACATCACTATGGGGAATGTGTAAGTCCTCAAGATTACCACGTAATACATGGTTATAAAATTCTTCAAGAACATTGTCTGTCTTTAGTTTTACTGATTTCTTTGCCATTGTCAATACTTTTTATTTACATATACAAATAATTCTCGCTTAATAGCGATTATTTACATATATAGCTACATGTATCCTTACTTAAAGTATATCACTGTACGTGTATACTTATATGTTTTTATAGATATATGTTATTTTAGTTATGTATGTGTATATTTAAGTGTATCACTGTACATGTATCACTTATAGTGACCCTACCCTAACTAACATATATAGTTTTACACATTATTAATACCATGTCAATAGTAAATCGTACATTGTTATAATTATATTTATTACTGTTGCTGTGTTGCACATATATCACACTATATTTGTGATCACAAAATACTGTAAACCACTATATGTGTAATGTGGTTAACACCCCATTTTCCTGATCTGTGTAGGAGTTCATGCATATATAACGCTACGGCCCCCCATGGCCCCTGCCTACCCCTCTCAACACACAATTGCATGTATGATGCAGCGTCATGACCTGTGTTGAAAGCAAACAATGCCACATCATTCACCACCATATCAAAGATATGAATGATATCAACAGGTTACTTGTCTACGACAACTGTTATGCAATCAGTTGCCACTCTTTAGAGTGAAGAAACACAGGGGATTTTCACATCGAAGATGTGTAGCAGTGCCGATGCACATTATCCCACTACATCAGCTATGCTGATAGATATATCTACAGCTTTGCTGTACAGAACCATACCCCCCTTTATCAATACCATTGATCAATCACATGATCCTACAAGCCATGTGCAGCTCTGCCAATGGTTCACCAACCGTCCAACATTGGACACTTCACAGTTATACTGTGGCAATTAAGCAACAGTTTTGGTGGCCCAACCCAATCTTGGCTCATGAGTTTAGCGCATGTACTTCAAAATATATATGAAATATATTTTTGCAGTGGTGCGTGAAACGACAGGCGCAGAGGATCACGAGGCAAATTTTCTCTGGACAAACTCTATACTATCTTCTAATAGTTTTATAAGAGAATTATATCTCACTTCTTGTGAGAGATATAAGTTCTCTTTTATAAAACAGAAGATAGATAGGAAAACGAAAATGGCAAACTCAACAGCAACAACTGGTACTTCAATCGATGCTTTGGTAAAAGAGGGCAAAGCCCTTGGATCAATTTGGCGTCAAGTGAACAGCCTAAAGCAAACCATCAAAGAGAATGGTTTCGATACAAGGTTGGGCAAATTGCTTCAGCAATTGAAAGCAAATGCAACCACAGATGCTGGTCAAATACCAACACATGTTCTTCGAACACATGGTATTCAGCAAATTGATCGTCGTCGTAGAGCAGAAGCTCTTTGGTTCGTTGAAAACGAAAAGGAATGTCGCCAGTTTATCGTAGATAACAAATATACAGGTTCATCTCTTACAGCTTTACAAGCTGCAATGCGTAAAGCTGCCAAGGGCAGTGATGAAGATCAACCTGCTAAAGCAGAACCGTCCAATGTTGGACAGTCTGAGGAAGCTCCTGCTAAAGCAGAGAAAGCACCAGTGAAGATATCTCACAAGGTTATGGTAAATACCATAATTGCTCAAGCTGAACTCAATGGTTTGGATCTTGAAAAGATCATTGAAGATCTGATGGCAGCTATTCCTTCAAAGAAAGTAGCTGCATGAGCCGTAGAGATAAAACATCAATTCGGTATTTATTACCGAAAACACAAGCAAGCATCCAGCAGTACATGTTGGATGCAGCTATGGCACAATTCATTGAATTGTCACAAGCACAAGAAGCAAACCGTCCAACATTGGACACTTTGATTGCTAACACATTAACTCCAAAAGAGTTAAAAGAACACGAACCAACGCTTATCTACGATAGTGGATGGAAAGATGTATCATGATTAAAATCATTCTCGCTGTAGCATGGATTGCAATACTTGTATTGCTTTCCTACTTGATTATTGCAGTTGCATCCATCAATGGGCATATACATATCCTAATTGGCATTGCAGTTCCCGTTGCAATGTTGGGGTTTATTACAATTTGTGAACGTCCTCTTGACAAGTAGTATTACATAGTTATATAAACACTTGATACTTTAGTGAAAGTGTTATATAACATATGTATAATACTAAAGATAACTGAAACCGTCCAATGTTGGACACTTTAAACGGAGTTTATTATGGAAATTACTATGGCATCCGCTGCAACTGGCAGTGTAAACACTATGACAATCAACGTCACAGAGCAGCAACTTGCTCACTATGCCCATAGTGGTAAGTGCATCCAAGATGCATTGCCTCACCTATCTGCTGATGAACGTGAGTTTCTGATGACGGGTATCACACCTGCCGAATGGAACGAGCTATTTGGGGATGATGCATAACCTTTATGTATAGTATAAGTTATATATACTTGATACTTTAGTGAAAGTATATATAACGTATACATATACTAACTACCAAATTGAAACCGTCCAATGTTGGACACTTTAAAAGGACGATACAATGTATCAACGTGATGTAAATGAAATCAAAGCTTTTGTAAAATGGCGTGGCTCTGATGCTTTGGTAAACACTGGCCTGTTTGTACTGCTTACAATACAAGCTGGCTTGTCCACAGTACGTGGTAGCATGTTCAAGGTTGAACGTGATGGCTACAATGCCGATTGCCTATGGGGTAAAAAAGCTGATGGCTACGAATACCTAAGCAGGAACCGTGATTTCCTATATGGCAAGCTGTATCACATTGCCGATACCAAAGGTTATGAAAGTGTTGAGGCTTGTGCCGATGTCATACAACTGTTCATGGCTGTACCCAACCTTGGCATGGTCAAAGCTGCATTCCTTGCACAATGCTTAGGCTTCAATGTGGCATGTATTGACAGCCACAATATCAAGCGGTTGGGTATATCACCTAACCTTGTCAAAACGCCACCATCAGGTATGAAACCCGCTACAGTTCGCAAGAAGGTTGAACAGTATGTTGAACTAACCCAAGTCGAGGGTAGTGAATACTGGTGGAACACATGGTGTGAATATGTGGCTGGCAATCGTGCCAACCGCGCTCTTGATACTGGTGACGTTGTGTCTAGGTATCATGTAGAATGTGTAACATATGGATTTGAACATGGCTAAGAAAACTTCTGTAACATACCGAAACCCTGTGGCAAAGGCTATGTTACAGGAGCGTAAATCCCCACAGGTCGTGCCGCCTAAGAAAGGTGGCAAGGCCAAACGTAACCGAAGAAAGGACAATCTCAATGCGATGCGAGATGCAAAACTTTATCAAGATGACTAAACGAAAACTGTCCAATGTTGGACAGTCTAAACGTAACGACGATTGGAAACGTGATCGTAAAGTAGCACGTCAAACTAAACTTAACCTTCGTAAAAAAGTAGCATAGGAGCTAACACAATGACAAACTCAACCGTAAATGCACCCGTAGTAAAAACTTCACACCCTGAGTTGTATGCAGAGCATACTTATCACATGAAGAAAGCCGTATGTTATACCTATAACTACGTGGTAATTGACGAAGTTATTCGTGAACTTTGGGGCGAAATGACTGTGGCAGAGATTGCAGAAGCGTTAAACGAGTACCCCAACCGTATCAAATATCGTGTGAGAATACTTAAAGAGCTTGGTGTAATTAAAAACAAGTACAACATGGAACGTGCCAGCCTTATGCGGCAGCGTAAAGAGGCGGCTACATGGCTGAAAGAGATTGATGCAGAGCTTGCAAAGGTAAGCTAATGCTCTACTTATTGTTCACACCCTTTGTAGGTTACTTTGCTATGCTGCTCACAGTTGTGATCATGTACACTGTAGGCTATGATGTAAAGGGTGTGGACACCTTCACTATCTGGTGTATACACATGCAGATATACGTATACTTATTTGTGATAACAAGACTGAAAGGTAAGTCAGATGAGAGTTGAAGTTTATTTCAATCTACATAAGAAAACATTCTCTGTTCGTTCATGTAGAACAGGCAGAGTGATACATCACACTGACAAAGTACACATTGCAAACCCTGAGTTTGTAGTGCGTAAGGCGGGGCGTGAACGTGTACTGCGTGAAGGCAAGAAGAATGTCCATGCATTTGTGCGTGGTGACGTTACATTTTTCAATTTAATGTACCATCCAACATTGGACACTTTAACTTACAACCCATACAAGTATGCATCTTTTGTTGACAAGCAGACAGAAGAACCTGTATACAATGCAAGTCGGGCATGGCTAACTGTGACCGACAAGATACCAACAATACAAGCAGAAGGAGTACAATATGACTAAGAAAAAAACACAAGAGCCAGTAACATACCTACTACAAGAGGACAAAGCATTAGAAATACTTGCGTTGTACAATGCGTTAGATAGTATGCTAGACGATGCAGCAGAAATGTTTGACGTAAACTTGAGCACATTAGCTGACTTGCGACACAAAGCGTATGTGTTAAAGCAAACGTTTAACTTTAAGTCACAAAAGAGCGAGGAATATGGAGACAGACCATGCCACTATAAGCCGTGTGTTCTGCCTAATGATGATCGTGCATGGTATTACAATGCAGACGATTAAGGCATACGAAATTGTCTTAGAAATTGATGGACAGGAGAGTTGTATCACACTTGATGATACCTTTCCTGCCATCAGTGGATGGGCAAGTGCTTGCAGTATGGCAGTCTTGATGGCGAAGCACATTCACCCTGATAAAGAAGTAGAGTTCGTATCATGTGCAGAGTACGAAGCAGAAGAATATGCAGACATAGGTTATGTATATGATGCACCAGTAGTATTACAATAGGAGAAAACAATGGCAGCTAAAATTAAACTGACAAAAACTATGATGGATAAAAGCATCATTGATGCTAACAAATCTGTGCAAACGTTTTTGTTTGAGGACTTTGGTATGGACTATAGTGACAAGTTTTTCACAGAAGAATGGTACGACACAGAAAAAGAAAGGACTATGCGTAACAGTTTTACTGTCACAGGTGAATACATTGACGGTGAAGAAGCTAATATTAAATTCTATCGCAGTGCTAAACGTGGCGATAGACGCATCAGTATACAGAAGCTGAAGCAATATGCAGATGCAGGTAACGAAGTACGCCTGATATCAGATAGCGAAAGCGATGGCGATGGCACACGTATATTTATATCCGTATACACATCTGGAGAAGAAACCAGTGCCGATTGATGATCCTTGTGATGACTGGTCGGACACACCTTTACCTAAGAGGAATGATAAATGATTGAAGCAGCATTGATGTGCCTTGCACTGAACGTATACTTTGAGGCACGTAGTGATACCATGACAGGGCAGTATGCCGTAGCACAGGTGGTCATCAATCGTGTACAACACGACAAGTTTCCTGATGACGTGTGTTCTGTGGTTAAGCAGTCACGTAGCAACGGCACCTGCCAGTTTAGCTGGTACTGTGATGGCAAATCTGATAGGCCACGAGAGCCTTATTCATGGGCCTATGCCCAGATGGTGGCAGCAGATGTAATGCGTGGCGAGTACATTGATATAACAGATGGCGCTACACACTACCATGCAAACTATGTACGCCCATATTGGGCTGACAAACTAGAGTACACTGTGACTTATGGGTCACACCTGTTCTACAAATAGCTAACACCAATTAGTAGGGCATTGTATACTTTACATAACTATGGCACAGTTGCCACATACTTATCATAAGGAGAAAATAGTATGGCTTTTGATCTTAATAATAACGACATCGTACCTGAGTACATGGACTTTGCAGTGGAGTTTGAACCCACTAAAGTAAAGGACAAGAAGTATGTCATCAATGCTACATCAGGTGAATACCTTGGTGTAGTGGGCAGCACATTTACTTGTGCCTCACACGGTGACTTCTATCGTGGTGTCCTTGACACTGTGACTGAGGAACTAACCAGCCATGAGGTTGAAGACGCCAAGATGCACTGGCGTACTGCACGTAATGGTGCATGGGCTATGCTTGACATTACCCTGCCCAACATGAAGACAGTCGTTGAGACTGACAAACATAGCACTGAGATTGGCAATCGTATTATATCATTACATGGTATTGACGGGTCATGCAGCAACCAAGTTTATTTTGGTGCCATTGATTTCTTCTGTACCAACGGCATGATACGTGGCGAGTACGACAAGGTGCGTAAGAAGAATACATCTAACTTTACTATGGAAAGTTTTATCTATGAACTGACACGAGCACGTAAGGACTTCTATGAGGAAGCCAGCAAGATGCAAGTGTGGGCACAGACTGACCTGAAGTATGTAGATGTAAGCTCCCTGCTTGACAGCATGATTGCATCTAAGCGTAAGTCTGAAAAGATGTACAGTTTGTACATGCAAGAGGCTTCACAACGTGGGCACAATAAGTGGGCATTGTATTCTGCCTTCACTAACTATGCATCGTATGCTGATGAGCGTAATGGTTTTAACCTGCGTAACACTGGCAACGACACACAGGCTGTAAGCATGTGGTCACGAGAGCAAGAGGTATCTAAGTGGGTATCTGATGATAAGTTTATTACTTTGGAGGCTGCATAACATATGCCTAAACTACCACGCTATGTACAAGAACGAGTGTCACCTACGGGTGACATCTCATACCGCTTTAACCCACCACAGAACCTTGTCGATGAAGGTGTGGTTAAACGTGAGGAATATGGTACAGACTTAAAACAGGTACGCAAGATTGTTCGTGATCACAATAAGGCAATTGATACGTGGCGTGAAGAACAAGCACAGGTTGTACGAATAAAGTCTAGCAGCAAGGTAACTGATCTTATTAACTACTATTATATGTCTAATGATTTCAATGCATTACGTCATTCAACTAAGGTTGACTATAGGTATTTTCTAACTGTGCTGCACCAGACTATGGGGTGGCGTAAGTATGAGCACGTTACATCTAAGGTTGCAAAGCAAGCATATGAAGAATGGGTTAAACGTGGCATCAGTTTTGCTAATCATGCGGCAACATGTGCCAGTAGGGTATATAACTATGCGATACAGATGGAGCACACTACATACAATCCTTGGGCAAACATCAAACGTAAGTCTGTTGTGCAGCGTAAGGTGGTGTGGACACATGCTGATGTTATCAAGTTTCTTGATGTGGCATACAGTGACTTTGAGTATCGTAACATTGGCCTAATTGTACAGATGGCATACGAGTGGTGCCAACGTTTAGGTGACATGCGTATGTTGACGTGGGATAACGTTGACTTCCGTACTCAAAAGCTAACTCTGGAACAGAGTAAACGTAGGGCAGACGTAGAGCTACCAATATCAGAGGATTTGTTACACATGTTGAATGAACAGCGCAACGACTTTGGTTTTCAAAACTACGTTGCCCCACACCCTAGACCTACGGATGGTATGTATAACCCTTATGCTATGGAGAGACTATCCAAAGTGGGTAGAAGGGTAATGCGTCTAGCTAAACTACCCGAAGAGTTACGTCTTATGGACTTACGTAGGACAGGTGTAACACAGATGGTGGATGCAGGTGTACCATTGCC
>Ga0208134_1000794_pt1 | contig 20069 bp, 22 predicted proteins | sample VirMetDEL_Mar_31_FD_184515 | JGI IMG/M metagenome (GOLD analysis project Ga0208134, IMG submission 184515) | Aqueous microbial communities from the Delaware River and Bay under freshwater to marine salinity gradient to study organic matter... | ecosystem: Environmental > Aquatic > Marine >... | reverse complement strand
TTTAATTTTATTCATATCCGCAGATTGACTGTCAGATTCTCTTATCCATGTAAATAGATTGTCTAGCTCATTGCCTGTAAACTTACGTTTTTGTTCAGCTATAATCATCTTAAATATTGTTTGCATCTCTGTGTTTGAATAGATACCTTCCTGTACTAGCATTGATGACGACATTTTAATATATTTCATAGCTTCTTCAGGATTCTTAGCGTTATTACTAATCCTTCTGTTGTATGTTTCGGCTGCAATTTTAATTTTTTTATCTATGTCATATTTAATTTCATTGATAACTCTAGAATTAAAGTCATCTCTAGACTTAAATCCTCCTAAAGCCTGCCAAGCAAACTGCCCTACATCATATGTAGAACCCTTCATATTACCTTTAGCTGAGGTTAATTCTTCCATTGTGTACATCTCTATACCTCTAAATAAGTTGTTACCTACAGAGGTTACAGAAGCAAGTTCAGCTACAGAGTTCATTATAAGTTTAGGAGTTACAGGGTTCATAGTAAACATATCACCAACAGCTTGGAATTTTTCATAGGCTCTTCCAATAGCTTGTACTGAAGGAATATTAGGACTTCTAGCATCAGGGTCATTAAACGCAAACATAGTAATGTTAAGCATCTGTTCCATAACATCTGCGTAAGCATTAGTAGCTCCTAGAGAAGCTGAAACTGAAACTGTTATATCACTAGGCTCACCTGTTAGAAGTTCTGTCATTTCATTAAAAGCTCTATCTGCAACACCTCTAGCTAGTTCTGCTCCAATCTTCCTCATCTTTGGGTCCTCATGCTCTCTAAAGTAGTTATTAAGATACTTACCTGAGGCTAAAGGAGCTCCAAACTCTAGTCCGTGCATAACTAATCTTGCTGCAGTTAGTTTTACTCTATCTGCTTTTGTTAAATTAGTAGCATTGTCTTGTATGAGGTTCATAAAACCTTTCATACCTATAGACTGGAACTGTGTTAAGAAAGAGAAGAAAGGTACTCGTTGCATAATTAATGCACCTGAAGAGGTCATAGCACCTGATTGTTTCCATGCTTCAAAACCTATGGCATCTGCATTACGTATGTCTGCCCAGTTTTTACCTGTGTTTGTTGGGTCAGCTTTCCAACGCTCTTTATTCTGTAACCATAAACCTACTCTGTTAGTCAACTCGCCTGATGAGAATCCATACTTATTAAAAGCACCTCTAGTTGCATCAAAGGCTTCACCTACTTTTTCTGCAATACTACCAGTCTTTTCAAGCTTACCTACAGGACCTTTTAAAGCCTCTTGTACAGCCAAGTTTTGGTCAATAGAATCAAGAACTCCTTGACGTTTCATTGCTGCAAGCTCAAGTTCAAACTCAGCTCTATCAGCCTTATTCATAGTCTTAAGCATTTTATCCAATGTACCTTTCATAACAGGATTACCTGTATGAAGTAGTGCTAGAACGTGCATAGGAGTCTTAGCTACAGTCTTTTTAAACGTCTTAGGAAAGATAGCCATTTGCTCATAGTACATCGCAGGTTGTATTACATGATGTCTGAGAGGACTAGAGAAGGTAATATACATGAGTGAAGCAAAGCGTTTTACTTGATTGTTTACACCTGTAATACCTACATCGCCTATGTCCCTAGTCAATAGAGCTAGTTTCTTAGTGTCCATTTTATCAAATACATCTGCTACACTATGAAGAATATTTGAAAACTTTTTATCCAAGCCACTGACTTGATTACCTTGGAAGTGTGTTTGTCGTTGCCAAAGCCTTTTAGCTTCTCCTTCAAGCTTACTAAAAGCACTATTACCTCTAGCAGATATTTTATCAATAGAATCTGGGAACCTTCCATTAGGAAGGACATCTTTAAAGTCTCTTACAAAAGCTTTTTGAAACGCTTGGTCAAATTGGCTATAAGTTCCTGTCTTAACAATACGATTAGTAGCTCTACTTAAAGCTTCTCTAGGGTCAAGAAGAACATCATCACCTGCCATTGTTCTCATATCTGTTCTACTAATGTTGTTGTTGTAGACATCATCTGCCATTCTATACTCTGAAACATAGTCTGTTAAGTTGTCAATAGAAGAGTTTCTTATTTCGGCAAGCTCATAGTCATCTCCTAAATCGTCAATGATTTGTTTAGCAAGTATGTCAGCATCTGCTTTAGTAGAAGCAGTTCCTTTAGTAGAAATAAAGTCATTAACTTGAGTAGCAGTTACTAATTTACCATTGTCGTAGATTCTATCTGCTTTAGGCTTAACAGTAACAAAGAAACGGCTCTTGTACTCTTTGTGATAATGTCCACCCATCTTACGAACTACCTGATTAGGTAATACATCAAGGTTTGTGTCTTTAACTAACATATAGTCAGAACTATTTTTATCTTTTGCAAGCTTACCTTTTAAGTTTCCTTCAACTTTTACAAGCTTTCTACCATCTTCGGTATAGAAACTATCAGTTCTGTTTGGATTTCGTTTAACAGTTACAAAGTCTCCACTATCTCCAACTTCTGGGTCATATACTTTAAGACCTTTAGTGTCTAAGTCCTTAGCAGCTTTAGGAGATAACTCTCTAATAGCTCCTTCATAAGCACCTTTGTTATTAAAGAATCCTTTTTTATAGCCTTCTTTAAGTAAGTTTTGCTTTACACCTGCATTAGTTATTTCATAGATAGAGTCTTGAGTATCACGCCAAGCTTTCTGCATAGTATCTAGAGCCTTGATATCCTTTTGAGAAAGGTCTCTAAACATTCTATTTAGTTGAGTTTCAGTTAATAAATCTACACCTTCTTTAGCTTGCTCACTGATTACTTGAGCTAAAGGTTTACTTAGTTTTTTATTTTCATCTACAACTTTGTTAAAGTTTTGTTGTACTTCTCTCGCAATACGACCTGCTTTAGGAGATAGAGAAGCTCTTGACGTTTCAAACCACTTAGCAGCAAAGCCTGTACCAAATAACTGTTCACCTAGAAAGCTTCTATTTAAGGCTTGTCCAACATACTTACTACCAAATACAGAAATTTCAGAGTCATCTAAACGTTTACCTAATAGGTCATCACCTAGTAAATCGTATTGTTTATTAAAACGATACTCTACTACAAAGTCTCGTTTACCTACCTGAGTCTTTTTAAGTTCGTCAATAGTAAACTCTTGTTTAGTTTTTACATCTCTAATAACAACATTATTTTTAATATTCTTGCTTTCAGTTTTAATACCTTGAGCTAAATCAAAAGCAATCTCTTTTGAATCCATTTCATCAGCTAATACTTTAAGCTTTTCTGCTGCGTTTATTGCAGCTTTCTTAGAAGCAAAGGCATAGTCAGGAGTTTGAGTAAAGGTTAATCTACCAGTTAAGTAGTTACCTAGCATTTGTATTTGTGATGTAGCAGTATTAACTGTTAAGCCTACAGCTTCAGCTACCTCTATTCGTCTATTTCTATCAGCAATCCTTGCTTCTCGTTTAACTAACGCATCATCAATAGATGTTTCAAAGACTAAACGTTCTCTCATAGTCATATCTTCAACACCAGAAATCTTATCAAGACGTTTGTTTACGTCAGGTATAACATCATCAGGAAGAGCATCTATATCTTTAGGAAGTACATTCTCAGAAACAATAGTTTCCTTAGTAGTATTCATTTGTTTAGCTTTAATGTCTTGCTTTTCTGTAAGAGCTTCGGTTAAAGAATCTCCTGCTGCTTTTGGGTTTGCTTTAGTTGTAATATCAGCACCACCATTTGGTGTATGCTTTAATTTATAGAATCTTCTAGCTGTCCATCCTGCAGGAATAAGAGAACTTACTGCCTCTAATGTAAACATCGCTTGTTCTTGATTCTTAAAGAGACCTTTTTCTACAGATAAATCAGCTAAACCTATAAGTTGTTCACCTATAGCACCTACACCTCTATTAAGGTAGGACTCATCAAAGTCTTCTTTTATTCCTAACTTATCTGCCATCCAACGTAAGTTCCAACCAGTTAGGTTAAGACCACCTTTAAGAAAGAACCCTTCTTCTAATCTTTCAGTTGCTGTTGAGTTTTCTATCCAGTCTACTTCACCTTTAGTAAGCTTTTGTTTAATAGCATCATAGATACGAACACCAAAGTCAGATGCTCCTGCTGCACCTTCAACAATAAAGTTAGCAAATGAGACAACCTCACCTCCTATATCTTCGATAGCATCATCAGCATCATTCATATCTCTTGACATTGAAGCTGTTTGTAGATTGTTATTAAGGTCGTCTACTTTATTTTCTTGAGACTCTTGCTCTAGAAAAGTACTACTATTATCATAAGAAGCTAATTGTATAGCATACTTATCTCTAAGCTCTGTACTTACATAACCTTCATTATATTGCTGAAGCATTTGTATTTTCTGGTCTTTTGGTACAGTCTCATCTTCAATAAGATTAGCAATAATAATTTTATTCTCAGAGTTTTGTTCTTCAACAAACTGATTAGTTGCATTTTGTACAGCTTCTGAATAGCCTGTTTCAACAAGGTCATCATGAACCTTATTAAACATTGCATCCATTTCTCCAGGAGCATAGGACTTAGCCGTAAAGTAAGCCTTGTCTACAGCTTTCTTTTGAGGGACTAAAGCCGCACTTGGAGCAGGTTGTGGTGCTAGTTGGTCTGTTGCTTTAAACATTAAGTACCCTTTATTTGGAAATCAGTAAAGAAGGAGTAGTAGATTTGCTTGTTGTTGGTTTAATCTCAAAAGGATTTCCAAAACTTCCTGAACTTATGTTACCTGCAAGAGTAGCCATCTGTTGCCATCCACCTGCACTAGCCATAGCCTGTCCTGCTTGTGTACCTTGTTGAGCTGCAGCTATGTTGTAACCAGACTGTTCTTGTGCAAAGCCTGCACCTTGGTTAATCTGACCAATGTTAGCTCCTAATTGACTAGACACAGAACCCATAGCTCCTGTAAACGGAGCAGAACCTGTCATACCTAATCCTGATGTACCCATTTGACCTAAGATTCTACCTTGTTGAATACGAGCTTGTCGTTGTTGAGCAACCCTTTCACGTTGTGCTTGTACTTGAGAATACCTAGCCTTAGATTCCTCAGACTTTTGCATAAGTTGTGCTTGAGCACTTTGTGCTTTTGCTGCTTTTTTACCTTCACTACGTTGTTTTAAAAAGCTATAGCCTTGAAAAGCCATACTTGCAATAGTTCCTATAGGTCCTCCTGCAAAACTAGCTACTGTACTAATTACCTTTCCGACTGCTCCACCCATTTTATGTCTCCATTCTCATTAAAATTTGATAACTTCCATCATCCATCAAAACCATTTGCCCTGTTACTGTTGCACCAAACATCTTGTTAAACTTAACTGCTTTCTTATCTTTACAAAGTCCATATACTTTATGAATACCTTTTACTTTTAAATCAGAAAGAACCATTTTAAATATCTTTATATAACGTTTAAACTCTGTCTTGCTCCAAGATGTACAGTCTAAGTGCATCATCCAAACATTTAACTCTTCATCCCATCGAAGCCTTATAAAGCCTCCTTCCTCTTCATAGAGGCTAATTACTTCAGACATTTATACTGTAGATACTCCTGTAGCAGGTAGTGCCCATCCTAAAAGTTTCATATCTTTACCTGATTCTGAGGTAATCTTTAAGCTTAGTGCTTTTCCTGAACCTCTTACTTTGTTTTTCGTAACAATAACAGAATCACCATTATCAAATGGGTCTTCTGCACCTGTAGGAGTATAGAACCTTGTTAAACGATAGGCTTGGAACTCATTACCCCATTTCCCACTGGTTGTACTATTTGCCCAATTCCATTGTGCTTGTACTTTACATGAGGATTGATTATCTAGAACTAATCCTGAGCCTGTATCTGTATATCCATCTTCAGTTTTCTTAAAGTAAAAGAATATATAAGGTGTTTGTTTCTCTCTCATAACATCGCCAAAGAGTTCATAACCTGTTACAATATAACTTGTATAATCTATTCCAGTATCATCTTCTTCAAACCAATCTATAAAACTTGTATTTTTATATTTAGCTATAGTAAAGTTTGTTCCACTTATTGCTAAGAAACTAAACAAAGAGCTTCGATTAATTAATAAGTTTTCTGTAATTACTACAGGGTCTCCTGAGGTAACAATAACTCCATCACTACCAACCTCTACGGCAGAATCAATAGTACTAACAGCATATCCAGGAACATTAACATAATCAGCTACAAATGGAGGAGTAGTTGCTAAGTCTGATATTTCATTTACATACCAAGCTTGTAGTGTTAAATCTAAAACTAATTCTTTATTATATTTATTAATATAGTTAGTTGATGAATAATTATCGTTATCATTATATAACCATCTTACTCGATTCTCTTTTTCATCATAAAAACCTTTACAGTTATTTTTACCTACATCAGGAATCTCTAAGAATAGTGTTTGAATTGATGTTAATGATAGTGATTCAGCTTTAAATCTACCAGAAGCTGCTTCAGGATTTAAAATATAAATACCTGCTTTAGACCAATAAATAAACGTTCCGTTTACATTAACTACTGACTGAGGATTTAAAATACCATTAGTTGAAATCTTAGAGGTCTGGAAAGATGTAGCAATAAATCCACCAGTATCTCCATAGACTTCCCATACACCATTCTCACAGAAAACTAAGAGAGATGCTTGAGAAGCTGCAATCTTAACAATCTTAGTTGCTTCTGGAATCTGAATAGAACCACCATCTGAGTCAATTAAGTCACTAATAGCTACGTCAGTAGGGTCAGCCTCTTGGTAACATTTACCTAAGTCATCATCTGATTGAATAACTTTAGTAAAGAATATATAACCTGAATAGTTAGGAGACCTAGCATCTCCATTAACTACATTAGACGATACTCCTGAGTAAAATACCCTTTGAGCATATGAAGCAAGAGTAGTAATTGTACCTTGTTCTTGGTCTGTAGGTAGTCCAGTCGCATCAGATAATCCTACCCTATCTGCTCCACGATTAAAAGCATCAATAACAAAAGAACCCTTAGCTGTTTGGAATTTAGAAGTCGAGTTCTTTTCCATAGTATCAGGGTCATATTTTTCATAATTAGCATTACTTGGATTACTAATCTTACCTAAAGTCCATATATCAGAATTACTTGGGTATACACCAAGCTCTGTTTTAGTATAGGCAAGGGCATCAGCACCACTACCTGTAACAATACTTTCATTCCAACCTTGGTTACGTAAGTTGTACTTGTGTGTTTGTGTTAAGGTAGCAGGTCGAATATCATTGTCTAATCCATCATCTACTCCCCAAATATCTCTAACATAGATAACTTTATTTTCTTGAGTTACTGCTTCAGTAGAAGGAATATAAGAAAGTACTATTGGGTAGTCTAAATCTGCAGAGGCAATAATTAACTTGTTATTAATAGTAGTAGTTTCAATATTGCTATTACTTAATCCTGTTAATGTAATAGGAGAACCACTATTTAATAAGTTACCACTTGGATTAGTAGTTAATAAATCAACAAACCAAAGTTTATTAATTATACGAACAACACCAATCGATACTGTAGTATCTCCTCCTGGAGATTCCCAAGTATGGAAAGATTGTTTACCTGTTGCTAACTGCTCAGCAGTAAAACCTGTAGCTACCTTTTCGTAAAGGTCTTCATAGTCTACACCTAGTCTCCTAGACCTAGAACCATCTCTGTTAAGGACAAAGTTACTTTCATCAACAGAGGCGTTCTCAGGAAAAGTAAGAGGGCTAGCCTCAGTTACTAATCCTTTGACAAAAGAATTAAAGACCTTTTCAGTTTTAATTGCCATTAATCTTCCTCAGAAAGAGTTTCAACCATGGCTTTTACGAACTTTTTACTTTCTTCTTTCTTAGTTGCAGTTTTAGTTTGCTTCTCTTCGTTAGTAAGTAAGTAGGTTCTAATAGCTAAATCAGCTAATGCCATAGAGGTATACATACCTGATAACTCGGTAGGTACTTGTCCTCCTTCTACTAACTTAATTCTAAGATGAGCAGTAGTAGGGTCTACATATGTTGCTATAGTCTTACCACTTGGTGTTTTAAATTCACTCATTTAATATCCTTGTTTTTTAGGCTTCTTTAGAGTAGCCTTATTTTTTTCATTTTCTGCTTTTCTTTTCTTTGTAGTACTCATAAAGTCAGTTACAACTTTCTTCATACTTTTAAAAGGTTTAAGCATAGCATTTCTAACTGCTTTGTTTTCTGAGGTCTCTCTTTCGTAGTGCTTTTTATAAGCTTTATCTTCACGAGTTCCCATTACGTTTTCCTTTTCTTTTTAGATTTACCTGCTTTGCTTAATGCAATAGCAATAGCTTGTTTCTGTGGTTTACCTGATTTTATCTCTTTACGAATATTCTCAGAGACAGCTTTTTGTGACTTACCTTTACTTAGTGGCATTATCTAAAACTTGTCATTGAAGGTCCACTAGGTCCTCTACGTTTTTGTACTTTTTTCTTTGCTGTAGCCTTATCTTCCATACGTTTTTTAGTAGCAGGAGAAGACTTCATCATTGATGAACCTTGATTGTAGGTCTGTGCACCTTGAGCTACTGAACCACGCTTAGGAGTTCCTCTAGACATGTTAGGTCCTGTCTTCTCAGACTTCATACCTGTTGTTGCTTTGTTTACTACTGATGTTTTAGGAGCAGTAGACTTCTTAGAAGCTGTTGTTTTTTTATAGTTAGGTCCTTTTGTGGTATCAACTTGCTTACCTTTCATAGTACCTTTAACTGCTGTTTTCTTTTTATCAGCTTTCATTTGAGACTTAACTGCTGCTGCAGCTTGTTTCTTTTTAATGTTAGCTCGTATTTTAGACATAAAAGTTGCCATTATTTCTTACTCCTTGGTTTAGATTTAGTTTGAAGATGTTTAAAAGGGTTTGTTACTTTCTTTTTCTTTTTACCACCATACTGTTGCTCATTGATAAAAGCTTTTGTGTTATAAGTAAGCATTAGTATTTTTTCATCCCATATGTATTAGGTTTACGACCATAGTTTCCATAGGTAATTCCATTCTTAATTTTCCATGCCTCTTGAGACATCCTACGTTTTTGAGAAACAGATACTTGCTCTGCTTTTTGATTAGCCATTTGCTTAAGAGTTAAGAAACAAGTAGACTTAGCTTCTGAAAGAAGATAGCTAAACATCTGTACTGGTAGTTCTGGAGTAAATAAATCTGTTAGTGTAAATGCTACAGATAACTTACCATAAGCTTGTGTGCTATCATTTGTTAGGTTAGTTTCTTTCACAGAATCATAAGCATCAAATACTAGGTTCTCATCATCAAAAGATGTAAAGTACTGAGGTCCTCTGTCATTATAGACATTAACACGAATATCTGAGTCATCTACAACTACTTGAACCTTAGAGTCAGACGAATCTCTTGCATCTGTTATATCTAAAAAGTCTTCTGGAGTTTTATATAAAATCTTCTCATACTTATTCTTAGTATCAGTTAGTTTCTTATTATTATATTTAATCCATTTAAGGTCTGCTACTGTTTCAGGAAGTTTCATGTGAGTAGGTTTTGTTAATCCACCTATTGCATCTAACTGAAATAGCTCATATAGAAAAGGAAAGTCTTTACCATCAATAATATTATAGTAAGACGTTTTAATAATTGTTGCTACTTGAAGAGACTCTTGAGTATCGGTAATACTGTTTACTTCATCTGAATCCATATCAGATAAAATGTTTTGGGTCATTTCAAGTAGTGTCATTTTAGCCATAATAATATCCTATGATAAATACAAGGCTTGTAACCCTGCTTCAGTAACTGTTATATTTGTAGAACTTGAAGTACCATCACCTGCAGTATATATAGCAAGTTCTTGACCTGCTGTTGCTGTTACTACTATTCCAGTTGCTGCTACTGATACTTTGTCTGCTCCGTTAGTAAACTTAGCAATTTGAAACTGTCTTGTTGAAAGTACTCCATCTAAACTATACTTAAATGTATAGGCACTTCCTGTACTAACAGAGGCTGTTGTAAAGTTAGCCCAAAAACTAATGTAGTAATTACCTGCTTTCTCTAAATTGATATGTCCACTTCCTGGAGTAGTTGTTAGAACATTAGTAACTCCTTCTGTCCACTCACCTACAGGGTTTAGTAAAGTATAAGCACTAGCGGCAGCTAAAGTATGTACTGTCGTACCTCCTGCAACGTATATCTCTGCAATAGGATGGTCTGTAGGAGAAGCCCATGCACCACCACCTGCACCATCAGATATAAATACTTCTCCATCTAAAGCAGTATCTTGACCTTCTACAGGATAGGTCCAAGAACCTCCTCCTGCTCCATCTGCAATAAATACGTGTCCATCAAGAGCTGATGGAAAACCTGCTAAAGGTGCAGGTACTGTCCAAACGCCAGAGCCACTTCCGTTTGCTACATAAAGGCTATTGCTTGCAGCAGTTGCTACTCCCTTTGGCTCATGTATATCAGGGTCAGCAATAATATTATGTTGTATTGTCATTTTAGTTCCTGTATTAAATTAGGGAAGGAAGGCACTCCCGTGAAAGAATGCCCTCTCTTCAAGGTATTACTTATCGTAGACGTATTCTACAACGAGTCGTGCAGTACCTGTGGTAGCAGCACTTGATACAACAAGTTCTAGAGCAGCAGCTAGTTTAGCTCCTACTAAAGCACCTGCTGAAACATTAACTTCGCCATCTGTAGCTAAGTCAACGTCATCAAAGAAGCCTACTAAAGCTCCAGTAGTACCTACATCCATTGTAGCATCCCATACTGAATCAGCAATAAGAGTTGCAGAGATGATAGAAGCACCTGCAGGAATAGCATACTCCAAGTTTGAAGCTCCTGCTACTGGTAGGTTATCCCAAGACCAATCCCATTGGGCACGTTTTACAATACCTGTGCCTTTTGATTGTGCACCTTTTGAACCATCAGTAGTTCTAACTCCGTAGTGATTAGCTACACCACGTTTAGCATCTATTTCATAAGTCATGTTTTTTCTCCTTAATAATTAGATGGGTGAGTTAGAATCACACCAAGAGTGTCAACTCTTTGTGCACCAAAGCCGAACCTAGAAGTAACCTGATATTTATCAGCTCTTTCTTCTTGGTCTCTCCAACCTTCAGTTTGCGGAGCTCGTCTCCAAGCGTGCATAACTGGCTTACATGAGTCATCTGCAATACACATGAACACGTTAGCTTTATCGCCAACTGCAGCTGTTTCTGATGTCAAGCCATAGCCTGAAGCATTAATAGCTTCTGTTGCAGTTAATGATGGAAGGAAGTTAGAAGTATATACATCCCAACCAAAGATGTTCTTAACGAACTTATGGTCACGAGCAAAGCCTTCTGTTACAATACCTTCAAACATTGGGTTGTTAGAAACGCTTACTAAGTTAGAAATGCTATTTAGTGAAGCTTCAACAACTGGGTCAACGATTGCAATACGACCACCTGCAGGAGCATTAGCTTTATCGAAAGCAAGTTTCATAGAGATAAAGTCTGACAAAGTGATTGTACGTGCGTTAGCAGCAGCAGAACCAACCCATCTATGGGGTCTGCCGTTTACTAAGTTAAGACCTGCTGCAGTTTGAGCAGCGTTAGCTACTGCAAGCATACGTGATTCATGGTTTTCACCAAGAGCACGTGTTGATTCCATTGCACGCATAGCCATTAATGTGTCTACTTGTGCACCATCTTCACGAAGGTCATCAGAAACTTTCCAAGCATCACCGATGTAATCAGTAATAGAAAGGTTTAATGTACCTGTGTCGATTGGTGAGAAGTTTAGTGGTGTATCTTCAGCAGCATCTTGTAGAGTTACTGTACCAACTGTTTTAATGTTAAGTGTAGTGCCTGAACCAAAGTCAGATACGTCACGATACATTCCTTCTGGAAGAAGGTAGTCATGTAAGTTCTCTAGGATAAACTGAGAATACTGTTGAGCTTCAATAAAAGCTGTAGTATTTCCTGTTAATTGTGACATTTAAGTCTCCTAATTTAAGTTTGAGATTTTACTTTTTCGCCTGCAGCTTTCCATGCTTTAACTAAATCTTTAGTACTTGCACCTCTAGGAACTCTAGCTGTATTTTCTACAGGAGTACCAGTTAAGGATTGAGTATTAATAGAACCTTTTGTTGTAGTACTGGTAGTAACTGCACCATTAAGTCCTGCAAGTTTTAGTACGGCATTTGGAGATGTTGCAGCCAAATTGTTTAGTTGTTGAACAGTTAGTCCTGCTTCATTAGCAATCTGATTGTAAGCAGCTTCAGCAGTAGCACCAAACTTCTCAGTAAACTTATTAGCTACTTGTGAAGCATTAGTTTTAGCTTTAGTTGCTTGCTCTCGTTTTTCTATTGTTGAAGACACTAATTGTTCTAATGTATCTTGATTGACTTCAGCACTTGGAGTGGTATTCTCTACTGGCTGAGCACCAGACTTGATTTCATCTAGAAGTTCTTGAGTTGTTTTACGCTTAGTTAGTTCTTCTTTTACTAAAGCTAATTCAGACTCTAAAGTCTCAATATGCTTTTGTGCATGAGGAACTGATTTAAGTGCATCTTCAGGACTCTGGTACTTCTTACCTTCACCTACAAACGCTTGAGCTTCGGTCGGAATCTCGAATGTTTTAGGTGCAGTATCTACTGCTTGAGCCTCTTGGGTAGTTGGCTCTGCTTGTTCTTGTTGTACTTCGTTACTTGTTTCTTCACTCATTACTACTCTCCTTTGTCAGGTATGAGATTTAAAACTTTAGTAAATGCTTTTTGTAATCCAAGGTGATAGGCTTGAAACTCAGACCATGCAGGAGAAGTAAAAGAATCTTCATCCATACATTTTCTTTGTGACAGTTCTATCTGTTCTTTAAAATACTTGTTAAGTTCTTCAAAGACCTGATTCTTGGTCAGACTCTTAGCCTTTTCTGATTTTAAATCCATAGTTTATAAATATTGCTTTAATTAATCATACTAGATATAATAATATATAAATATTAAATAACATTATAATAATATTATATCATACTTTTTATAAAAAGTCAAGTTATATTACGCTTCAGGAGGAACCTCAGAAGGCATTTGAGCTACCTGTCCTTCTAATTGCTGCTCTTGTCCTGCTAACATCATCTCATCCATACCAGGTTGAGCTTGTTCTGCTTGCATACTAGCTTGAATTTGCTGTTGTAATTTAGCTGTTTCTCCTTGTTCGAAGAGTGCTACATTATCTTTAATAAATTCATACTGTTCAAAGCCCATATACTCTTCTACCATTCCTGCTAGACGTTTAGCTGAGATATGTGGAGCTATTACTTGTCCCATAGGACTGTTAAATAGACCTAACATATTCTGTATTAACTGAGCTCTAGCTGCATAGTGCCTTGCACCAATAGGTCGTAATCTACCTCTAGCAGTGATATCTTCCTTAGTAATAGACATGAAGTCTTGTACACCAAGGTCGTCATCAATTGTTCTAGCTACTTCTGCAACATCTAAGTTACGTTTAGCCATTTCTAGCATAGTATTAAGAACAGGCTCTAAAAACTCAATTTCAAACTTATTAATCTTATGTTGAAAGATTCTAGAAGCAGCATTTTGTAATTGCTGTACTTCAAAAGCTGTCTTTTCACCAGGACTTCTAAAGCCCATAGCTTCTTTAGGAGCTCCTGCCATCTCTTCCATGAGTTGAAGTAATACACCTATCTCATTATTTACTTGGAATGCGGCTGCATTAGGAGGCATAGCTTCTACATCACCATCTTCTGGTATATGTATTGTAGCTTCTGGTCTCCACTCAAAGGGTTCTACATCACCTTTAATCTTTAAGGGAGGATGTATAGTCATATCAAGTGCATCGGCTTTTAAGTTTTCTAAATGGTCTACACGATACTGCATACCTACTAGATTGTCTAAAGGTCCCATACAATAAAGGTTATCAGGTCTACTTCTCCAACCTACATGATGTTTATTATCTCTACGTAAGTAAGATGGATTCTCTACATTACGAATAATATAGCTTCTATCTACAATAGTAATGATACGTCTTTCTAAAAGTTCATCATTAACTTCATCATAGATATCACCTTCAAACTCTAGTATTTCTACTAAACCTGATTGATAGTATTCTTGTAGTGTACCAAAACCATCAACAATAAATGCTTCTGCTTTATTGACATCTTCTTGTCTAAATGAACTAATAGTTCTACGGAAGTCCATAGCCTTTTTAAATGCAGCATCATCATAGTTAAGGTCTGGTCTATACTTCATATCTTTTTTAAGCTCACCAACAGTTTTCATATAACGTGTAAACTTAGGTGATTCAGCAAAAGTAGTTGCTGTTGGATTAAATATTATATCAAAAGGAGATACTCGTACTAATTTAGGACCACGATAAGTAACTACTTCTTCACCATCAAAAGGGTCAATATGTTTCTCATCTACAAACGTTACTTCACCAAAAGTATTACCATAGTCAATATAATCATAGAGTAAATCAGATACAGTTTCTCTAAAGTTGGATTCTTTTAGTTTTGTTTTAAGATAAGCTTCAATTGCTTTACGTTTCTTTTTAGTAGAATCTTTAAGGTTAGCTCCTTCCCATTTCATCCAGTTATCATTAGGAAACAAAGCATCTAAATAATTAGCATGTAGGTTATCTCTAATCTGTGTAAGTTTAGGTAGAGTTGTTTTATTTTTCCAAGGAAGCTTAGAGTTTGTAGTCGTAGTAGTATCTGTAGCAAACAAGTAGTTTCTAAGTTCTCTCCACTCTGACTCTTTCTCTTGTCTTTGAATCCACCATTGATTATAAAGATGAGTAAGCTGTTTAGCTATACTGTCTCTTTCTTCAAATAGTTCTCTAATTTGTGCGACTTTACCTGCCATAATTTTTCCTTAGTAAGATACTCCGCCAAAGCGAGAGTGTGACATAACGTTTTTACTTATACTAAAAGCTCCTAGCCTTTGCTTAGGTATTACTGCAATTGATATTGCATTAGATAGTGCATCCTTAATATCATCGTGAGGAGGATGTACCATTACAAGCTCTTCTTCTAATGATTGACAATTACCACCTTTATAGTGCCATACTTGTAAGTTATCATACTTAGGTTCAAGCACGGAACTTACCCTTTCAAACTTATCACCTAGACTTCGTGTTGGTCTAAACTCATCTATTGATAATGGTATTCCATTTGGTTTAAGATAACTTTCTTTTAGTTCTCTTACGATAGTTTGTTGGGCTACTGTTGTTTCAGCTCTTAGTTTTCTAAAACCCCACTTTTCCCAAGCTTTTAGAATGTGTTCATAGTAATCTACTATTCGTTCTGTTTTAAATCTGTCAATGTCTAGTACATAAAAATTACCTTGATGGTCTACACCAATGGTAACCAAAGCTGTAAAGTCAGCCTTCTTTCTTAACGAGAAAGCGAAGTCAATCGCAGCATACACGTTCAACTTCCTATCTCGTAGATACCAATCACCTTCCTTATTTGTTAGTACAGCTCTATCATAATACTGAAAATTATCAGAGTTAATTCTAGCGGTTTCTGTACTATTAGGGTTATTGTAGTATTGAGCGTAGAACTGAGTAGAATCGATGTACTTTGCTTTAATCCTAGCCAGTTCTTTCGCATCAAATCCAAACTGCTTACCATCATCTCTTTTTTGTTTAGTCCAGAGGAACTCACCATCAGTTTCAACGACTCTTTGGAAAAGTTCGTAAACCTCTTCTTCAGATATTAAATCACCTCCTTCATCGTAATGTTGTTCTTTGATGTTTATCATGGTGTCATAGATGTCACGTGGATGATAACGTGTACCTACTACCCATTCATAAGCACCAGGATTCTCAATAGAAGCTAACTGTGAATACGCAGAGGCAACTTTATCTCTGCCATCTTCTGTGTACGCATTACCTGGGACCACAATATCGTCAAGTACAACGACATCAGCATGGAACCCAGTAGTGTTGCTTGTAAGACCAACAGCTTTACATGTAGCATCTCGAATACCCTCCAGTTTACGTTGAGGATGGTCAACAGCAATCTCTGCTACTGCCCACTTTTCTCTCTTCCCTTCTTCAGGGTGAATCATCTCAGACCAATAACGTCTGTAGATAGGTGAATCAATAATTTGTTTTATTGCATATAGTTGTTTCTCAGCCAAGTCTGCTGTAGCTGATACATAGAGTATGGTTGTTTCAGGATGTTTAGTGATATGCCAAGCTGTTCTATAAGCAACCAACTTACTCTTCATATGTCCACGAGGCAGTAAGACTAATTGGTTCTCTTTAGCTTCACTCCTACCCCACCATTGTATTAACTCTTCATGTATAGCACCTAACATTAAATGTGGTGCAACTAACTTAATAAAGACTAGCAAGTCAGCTTCTGCTAACTGTCTTATTTCATCTACTTTACTCATTAAGCTTTCTTCTTAGTTTTCTTTTTACCCCAGTTCTTTTTCATATCTGCATATGCTTTAGGACTAACTGTAGATTTTGTTTTACTTCTACTTGTTCCTGCTTTTTTTCTTTTATTTATATTTTCTACTAGGCTCATATTATGACTTCTTATGTTTGTTAGCAAAATTGCGTGCTGCTTCTACTGAACCAAAACCCCAAGCTTTTAATGCTAGAGCTTTACGAGTAGGTTCTCCATTAGGTTTTTTCATAGGTCCTGCCATTCCTGCAAACCTTGCTGCAAATGATACTCGTCTAGGATTAGTTCCTGACTTAACTGGTGCTTTAAGATTAGACCCTTGTGCTTTTGCACTAGCTCTTCCCTTAGCGTTTAAACCACCTTTAGGATTCTGTCCTTCTTTTCTTGTCCATGCAGGACTCTTAGGTTTACTCATAAGCTCTTACTCCATCTTTAGTTATTGCAAAGGTTTGTCTTCTAGCCATCTCTCCTTCTGCAGGAAAGGCTATGTGAATCCAGGAACCATACTCATAGATTAACTGGTCCCATTCTATCCCAGACTCAGCAATACAACGCATGACATCATCAACGCTGCCGAACCCAGGGCAAGTCCAATCAGCAGCAAGTCCTCGAACGTGAAATGAAGTATCTTTACTGCGAAGAGCCCTATTAAGTTGCAGGCTACGATAACCACTAGATATTCGTATAGCGTTCCCATCGAGTTTAGTACGGACATGTTCTAATCCTTCTGCTAATGTTTTTAAATTCTTTAACGCTTCTTCATCTGGCGTATTGTCTATGTCTAATCTTACTGCGGTATTACTAAATGTTAATTCTTCTAATGTAAAGTGTGGAGTTATCCTTGTCACTTAGTTATTCCTTTCGTTTTTTCGTATGTTCTAAGACCTGCTAAACCTAACATAGCAAAGGTAAGTTCTAATAAAGCATTAGTATCAAACTTAGGAAGTGGTACAGCTACTCCGTATACTGCTGCTAACCATTCTGCTATAGGTCCTAGTAAGAATATCCATGCAAATCCTAAAGCAGCAACCCATCCTAAACATGGTCTCCAACCTGCTACAAAGACACTTCTATGTGCAGCTTCAATCTTATTAGTCTCAGCTTGAGCTAAGTTAAGTTGTGTAGCATTAGCAATTAGCTCAGCCTCTATGGCTTGCTTTGCTTTGTTAGCTCCATTCTTATCTGGAACTACTCTATCAATAACTGTAGAAATTAATGGTAGTAAAACGTTAATCATTTAGCCAGTTCCTTAATTTATCTTTTAACTTGAGTTTTAGTTTGGTTATATGTCCTTGCAAATACTCGTTGCTTTTTTTCAATCTTTTTTCTATAACTAGTTCCCACACTACTACTGTACCAATCACCCATATAAAACAACTCATCGATAAATTCTCCTGTTTTAAACTTGTGTAATGCTATTTTAAGAGTATTAAAAATAATGCACCTAACCCTGCTGACATAATAGTCATAGTTGACCAAATAGCCTTCATCATTAATCTTTCTAGTTTATCTAGCCTGTGATGTATTGCATCATAACGAATAGCACATATCTCTTCATGAGAGTGTAACTTTTCATTTACATTGTGTGTTGTTAGTGCCATTAATTATCCCATTCTTGTGAGTTCATTACTTCTATAAGAGCTTCTACATCTGCACAAGCTGCTATGGCTGCCTCTAGTCTTTCTGATTCTGCTACTACATGAGCACGTTTTGCTACTACATCTTCTGGTATTGCTACATCTCTTTCTGCTTTACGAGTTACATACCAGTCTGTCTGTGCTAGCATCGTACCTGCTGTATGTTTAACTTGGTTTATCATTGTGTGCTTTAGACCATGAGTGACTAATCTTTCTGTTGTATCTACCATTGACTCTGTTACCGCATCATACTCTTGTACCCATAGTGGGTTGCCTTCTTCATCTACCGCATCTACATCTTCTAATGCTTTAGGATTATCTAGTTCACCATTCCAGTAGTACCTGTCATCATGCCTAACAGGGTCTGCTTCCCATGTAATACCAAGAGCATCTTTGTCTTCCTGTGTAGATAGTCGTAACCAGTTTCTTGGGTACTGTATGTTGTTGTGTGTAAAACCCCTGTCTATAAGAAGTGTCTTACCATTTAATTTAAAAGCCATTTCTGTTACCTCGCTAAAGAATTTTTAAAAGGGTTTTCGGCAAATGCCATGTATATCCAAGTTTGACCTGATGCGTTATGTACTGCTGTACTTCTCATTTTAAAACCATTAGAAAGAAAGTCAGCAATAGTATAAAGTGAACTTTCTGCATTAGCACCATCAGCTATAACATAAGGCTCTACAACATTATAACCTTCTCGTTGATTATCTATAATTACCCAAGAACTTGTACTTGTTCCTTTTATCAATATAAATGCAGGTCTAAACCCTGTGTATACAAACGGACCATTAGCAGAACCATTACCTGTGTAGCTACCAAACTTACTATATCCTTCTACCTCTGCAAAGCAGTAAGCTACATAATTTCCTGTTGATTGATTTGTAGCCACATTTGTTCCTACAGAAAAAACTGTAGAGGTAGGTGTGGTGGTTGTAAATACACTACTATCACCATTTAATCCTGCCGTATTATTAAGAATCAGATGGTTGCCACTTGGAAGTGTTGTCTGCCAAACTTTCCATTCATAAGAGTTATTTCTAATCTTAACAATCACCATTTGAGGAGCAACACCCAACCCATGACCTACAGTTTTATTACCACCTGTTCCTGTATAAGTCACCACACTAAACCCTGCTGTTGGGTTAGCAGATACTTGTGATGTTATTGTTCCTGCTGTGTTAGATACTGCTGCTGAATCTGAACCTTTCCACATCCAATGAGCATAAGTTCTAGTACTGCTAGCATAAATTGGAGATGTTCCATAAGTAAAACCATCACTATTAAATGATTGTATAAAATTTCCTGATATAGCTTCTGCTGCTGTTGCTGATGATTGTAATAATTTATCTCCGCCACTTACACTATTAACTAATCCATGGGTATAAGTAAAATTTCTATTTTTAGTCCATACAAAATCTGGTGAAAAACCAATACCAGTAACTGAACCACCACTTCCTGTTCCTGTAGTTAATGCAACATCAAAATACTCACTACCATCTACAATGCTACTATCAGGTAGGTTATATGTGTTGAGTTTTAAATGACCTGTAGGTGGTGTGTATTTAAATGGTTGTTGTCCGAAGTTTACAAGGTGATTAGATGTAGAATACAAACCAGTACCAGGAGCAAACTCACCAGATAATCCTGTCCATGCTACACCCTGACTTACTCCATTTTTATAGAAAGTAATTGTGCCTGCATCTAAATCAAGAGCTGTTCCAATAGTATCTCCATTAGTATAACTTGCTCCATATGCAGCATTAACAAGTCCTCCACCATACTTACTTCCTGTAAAATAGTACCCAAAACTAGACCCACTTGGATATGAATTATTACCAGGAAAGGTATTGTTAAGGATGGCTAACTCTGTTTTCATTACCCCACCTGCAAAGGTATATCCAACTACACTTACTGTTACTTCCCAATACCATTTACCAGAACTTACGCCCATAGTAGCTCTATCTGCGTTCCATACTGCTCCAGTATGACTTACCTTTAAGTTGCCATTACTCATTACTGTTGAAGTGCTTGCTAAATCTAA